>Ga0105048_10000420_pt1 | contig 64294 bp, 53 predicted proteins | sample MAT05_FD_78382 | JGI IMG/M metagenome (GOLD analysis project Ga0105048, IMG submission 78382) | Freshwater microbial communities from Lake Fryxell liftoff mats and glacier meltwater in Antarctica - MAT-05 | ecosystem: Environmental > Aquatic > Freshwater > Ice > Liftoff microbial mat | place... | reverse complement strand
CTGAAAGCCTTATCAAGCCTGCATGACCTCACCCCAACCCCTCTCCAAAGGAGAGGGGCCAGAACCCTCAACCAGTAAACACTTGAGCGATTTGGTAAAGTTTTAGTCGGACAATAGTGATAATTTTATTAAAATGTTTGAGTAAAAATTTTGATAAATTAAATTTATGCTTCAAGAATAATTGAATGACTATTGGTTTTTAAATCCTTTTTTCAGACAGGTTGATTTTTGTTTCCAGGATTGATGTCATATCCTCATGCATGAAATGCGATAGCTTCCGAAGCTTTTATTTTTTATGGTTTGTTTTTCCCCATCCTGCTTGCGGCGAAAATTATAATTGCAATGATTACAACTATAAAAATGCCGACTCCGATTCCTGTTTTGAATATACCGCCGACAACAGCACAGCTTGATAATAAAGAAAGCATTCCGGCAAATAATGCGATAATAAGTGTTTGCTTTTTCATATTTGCTAATTTTGAAACTGGATGATCAATAAAGTACATAAAATCAGGTGTGAAAACGTTTCGGCTTTCACACCTTAATTTTCTATTTATTGCTGATAAACATTTTTAATAAATTTTTGAATTATTAATTCATCAACAGTTTTGTTTCTGCCTTCATATACATTTCATTTTTATTTTCTTCATCAGCAGCTTCCACATTTATTGAATCAGAAATTTCTGATATTTTTTGTCAGCTGCTTTTTCTTCGTTGGGTGTTTCTTCTAACAACGAAGCGGCTTCATCTTCTCCTAATGTTTTTGCAAATGAACAAAGTGTTCCATAAGTAGCAATTTCGTAATGCTCTATTTTTTGCCCTGCTAAAATAATTCCTGCATCCTGTACAACACCCTCGTCAGTTGCTTCCATTATTTCACGTGCTTCTTTTGGTAGTGCTGCCATTGCTTCACATTTCCTGACTTCGGCTTTTTCCCCAATAAAGGAGAACACTTCTTCAAGCCTTGTAACATGAGTTTTTGTTTCTTCAAGATGTGCTGTAAGTGCCTCCAACAACTCATCAGAACTCGCATTCTCAATCATTTTTGGGATTGCTTTTGTCAATTCCTTTTCTGCCCAATAGATGCCTTTTAATTCATCAATAAATAAATCTGTTAGACCTTGAGCGGCATCAGAGCTTGGTTTTACTCCTTTTGATGCTGTTGCTTTGTGTGTGCCGTTTTGTCCGGACTGGATGTTTTTTCATTTTTTTTCAATTTAAAATGATTGAATAAATTATTTTAAAATTCTTAAGCAATTGCTTTTGATTGTTTTGCGGCCGGATCCTGCTTTAAATCCTTCTTATTCAGCCCCGGCTTCAAAATCACTTTTGTCCATCCGTTATCCCTTGCATCAAAATGAGTGTAAGCATCCGGCGCTTCATCCAATGAAATTTCATGGGAGATAATTTTAGATGGATGAGCTTTACCGGCAGCAATTAAAGTGCAAAGTTGCCGATTGTAAGATTTTACATTGGCCTGGCCGGTAGCAATACTTTGACCCTTCATCCAAAAATTACCAAAGTCAAAATCCATGTGCCCTTTCTTCTGTAATTCTTCTTTTGATTTCGGGTCTTTAGGTACAAACACACCCACTACACCAATTTTGCCAGTTGCTTTTACTGCTTGCACTAATTCATTCATCGTGGTGTTTGATTTTTCTGTACCGTGTTTATCACAGCATTGATAACCTACACATTCGCATCCTTTGTCTGCACCCATTCCGTCAGTCAATTCAAGTACTTGCTCAACAGCAGAACCTTTCGAAAAATCTATAGCAATGGCTCCAAATTCTTCAGCAAGCTTCAAACGGTCGGGTTGATTATCAACTACCATAATTTTACCTGCACCTTTTATGGCAGCCGAATGAGCAGCCATCAAACCAACAGGCCCGGCGCCAAAAATTACGACTGAATCACCCGGTTGCACACAAGCCAGTTCAGTGGCATGATACCCTGTTGGAAAAATGTCTGAAAGCATCACATAATCATTTTCTTTTTCCATAGCATCTTCCGGTAGTTTCAGGCAATTGAAATCTCCATAAGGCACACGCAGGTATTCTGCCTGTCCACCTTCATAAGGCCCCATTCCTGCAAAACCATAAGCTGCCCCTGCTGTTCCCGGATTCATTGTAAGGCAAAAACCAGTGTACCCTGTTTCACAATTTTTGCAGTGGCCGCAGCCAATATTAAAAGGCATACAAACCACATCGCCCACTTTAATTTGGAAGACAGCTTTACCTATCTCAATTACTTCGCCCATATTTTCATGACCGAATATTCTTCCTGGTTTCATGTCAGTTCTTCCTTCATACATGTGCAGGTCGGAACCGCAAATATTGGTGGTGGTTATTTTAACCAGCACATCTGCGGGATGCTCTATTTTGGGATCAGGCATTTTGCTTACCCTTACATCCCTTGGGCCATAATAAACAAGTGCTTTCATTTTAATTAGATTTTAGAAGTAAATAAAAAAGCAACAAGTTTTTTACTAAAGCCTGTTGCTAAAAAAATTACATTGGCTTCTTCATTTTCTTTGTCGTGGACATACCTTTCATTTTTCCATCCATCATTACACAATCACCTTCTTTTAGCATATGGCTGCTGCCGTCTTTCATTTTCATGTTACCATCCATCATAACCATATTGCCGTTTGGAAAAGTCATATCCTTTTTCATCGTCATGGTTTTGCCAGCTTTCATGTGCATCATTTTACCATCTTTCATAATTACAGCATCTCTCATTTTGGAGTATGCCATTTTGTTGTGCATGGTAATATCCATTTTGTTATCAATGTTTTCCTGCGCCTCAGCGGTACTCTTTTTCATATTTGCTTTACTCCCGTTCGTTACATCTGCTTTGGTAAGCCCGGTTGTATTAATATCTGCATCCGCAGAATTGTCCTCACTTGTAAATGTTAGTTTCTGCATATATTCCGGATTGCCGCCGTTCATTTTTTCTTTCACAATATCCCCATAAGCCTTACGTGCCTGGACTACAGTTTTTTTGCCTGTTATAATATCATGGGCAAGGTTGAGGGCAAGCATATTATTGGCTTCCATATCGCACCGGGCACTTAAAAGCCCCTGCGTTCTGTCGACAGTTACACTGCCATCAAATTTTGCAAGGTCATCATATTTATCAGTGGGTACTTTATGAGAGATGCATTGCATCATCATGTCAGTATGCTCAACCGGAAAACTGTGTTTGCTTTCCTGCTTATTGATACAAATGATTTTCCATGGCCCCTTATTCATCCACATAAATACTTCTTCTCCCATCACATCGGCATTGCCATATTTACCTGTTATTTCTTTTACCGCCATTTGCGATGCTTCAGGCCAGCTTTTTAAATCCGGCATCTTCGTTTTATCATTTTCCCCTGGCGTCTTTTCCATTGCCATCTTTTCCATTTCCATCTTTTCCATCGCCATCTTATCAGTCGGCATTTTGTCCATAGGCATCTTATTTTTATCGGCTAATATTGTGGTATCCTGTGCATTACCCCGGTGTGATAAAAGTGCTGTGAATGCTATTATTACGGACAGCATCATTGTTTTACGTTTCATTTTTTCGATTTAATTGTTTGAGTACTATTGTTTTTAAAATTTTAGGTTTATGCATTTAGTTCGCAAAGCATTTACTCTTTTATGTTAAAACTCATTTTCTTTTTTTTCTTGATAAAAAAAAGAAACAAAAAAAATCAAGCCCGCCCGGCTGACGCCAGGCGGACGGGGCTACGAATAAAAAGGCTGAAATTTTCAACACAAGCCTGAAATCAAGGAACTCGCCGGCAGCGTTCAATGATTTATAGTTTATACCGGCTCAAACAGCCCCGTCCGAATGGCGCAGGCCGGGAGGGCTTGATTTCTTAACGGTTTACGTTGAAAATTTATAGCACTTTTTATTCAAGGCCGCAGAGAGCCTCCGGATACGAACTAAATGCCAAATTCTATAAAAATTATTACTTCTTTAATGAAGCATCAGTCGTTACCTGATTGCTTTACCAGTTTGTTATACACGCCTAATATCAGGATAGGAGCTACCCACTGCCCGACAAAAAGCGCTTCCGGTTTTTTGCCCATGATTTTCAATGTTAATGAAATAGCTACAGCAATGCCTGCTCCTATGAGATACGTATCAGATGGTAGTTTTGCTGTTTGGTTTTCTATAGATTTGGTTACGGCTCCTTCTTTGTGTTCTAAATTTTCCATTGTGTTTTATTTTATTTGGTTATAAATTATTTTAGTTTTTTATTAATTTATTTTTTAAAGGCTGATTGCTCGATGTTCGCCCTCTGAGTATGCTTTTACAGTAGTAATAGTTTGCGAAGGCTGAGAGCGGAGTGACAAAAATTCTTTGTGGAGATTTTGTATTACCTGCTGTTCAGATATTTTTAAATTTGCAGCAACTTGTTTTGTGGTGATTGATTGAGAACAAAGGGTTTCAAGGATAGAATTTGCCCTAATTGGGGTTTCTGATGAATTTATTCCTCGTATTTTCAGTTCTTCCTTTGTGTTAATGTAAGTGTACCGGACTAAGTACACACATAGCGAAAAACTAAGTTTCAGGATAAATTCCTTTTGTTTTAACCTGAGAAATAATTTTATTAAAATCTCTTCAGCAAGGGTCTTATCGCTTGTATGAGTGGAGATTATGCCATACATCACCGGGCCATATTTATCATACAATTGCTCCCATCCGCTAAGATTGTTTTCTCTAATCAGGGCGAGAATAGTTGAATCTGATATTTTATTGTTAATACTTTGCATTCTCTGTAATTGCAATTATAATCATGCCGTAAAGTCGGGAAGCTAAAAAAGCGAAACTGTTATACAGTACGAGAAATATCTTGCATCATTGACACATTGTTTAAGATAAAGAGGCTGTACGGAAGAAATTATAAAACATCCATTTTGAATACAGGGCTGTTAAATAAATTATTGATTGAATTCTTAACATGAATAATCAAATTGCATAAAATGTTAATTATCTAAGGGGTTTAACATAACGAAGCTGGAAGAAATTCGAGCCCGTTTTTAAATCCTATATTCTAAGAAAAATGTTTTGAAAAATAAAACCATGTGTCAAAATAAGCTTGCACAATAATGAAAATAAGTTACATCATTCACATATTTTGAAAGAATGTAAAATTGAAATAATAGCTTTGAATAATATACCTGCAATGAAACAAATAACCAAATCATTATCTGACTTTATCCTTGCGTTTGATTTGGTAAGCCCAATAACAGGGGTTTGTTTTGATGCAATGGTATTTTTTTATACCGAAACATTAGCACTACAAATTGAAAGTGAAATTCACATCATTACTATTTTTGCTAAACAAGTAGATGTCATATATATTTTAAACCCGGAAATAAGCAAAAAGGGATTTCCGGATATGTTTGAATCAGAACACTGTGAGATTGACTTCAAAAAAAGAAAAGGATTACTGCTAAAAGATACCACGGCCGAAAATAAAAGTTATTCAATTTTAATTCAGCCTACAGGAAAAAATTGTCAACCTGCTACTTTGAAGACATTCAGAGGAAAATAAGTTTATCCCGCCACTAATAAAGTGATTCAATCTTTTGAAGAAATGACAGACGGGCAGGTTGACGAAAGAGTATTAAAATCCGGAGGTGGTAGAAAAACGGAAAGCAGACCGATTAATTATTACACTTTTAATTTTAATAAAATAGGTTATCACGATTATAAAAATGTATTGAAGCATGCGTTAAATGTGCAGCGCTTTGTAATTACAGTGCAGCTTCCTGCCTTCACGAAAAAGATGTAAAAATGAGGGCACTATGTACCCAGGTGGATATAGAATGTGCAGCAATGTGATGCGCATCAGCACAGTTAATGAGTCTGGGTAGTGGCAAATCAATAGACATTTGCAGGTTATGTGCGGAAATGTGCGAAGCTTGTGCGGAAGAATTTGCTAAACATGATAATGAACACTGCAAGGAATGTGCAGATGCTTGCAGAAGATGCGCAAAAGAGTGTAAAAAAATGTAATGTTTATCTTTTATAGAGAAAGAAAATAAATACAAAACAAATCGGGTTACTTCATTAAAGTAATGAATGGGATGGATCAATTTTAACGCTCAAACAGCGTCCTAACTCTTATCCTTATTGAATATGGCATTAATGAAACTTTTACGGCTTGATAAATTGTACGAAAAGGCAGATAACGACGGAAAGCAGGATAACAGGTTCGAAATACATCAAATAACCCGTTTTTGACAGCTACAATCATTGAAACGCCCAGCTAACCGAAGCCATTCAGTTGATATGTAAGCTGGGGCAGCGAAAATAAAAAAGGATAAACCGGCAATAAAACCGATTTATCCCCGCTGGTTGGGTTACTAGGATTCGAACCTAGACGGACAGAATCAAAATCTGTAGTGCTACCATTACACTATAACCCAATCGTACACCCAATTAATATTTGGGATTGCAAAAGTAGGGGATACTGTTAAAAATGCAAAACATTTTTGAAAAAAGCTTTTAGCCGTTAACTATTAGCTAACAGCTAAAGTCTAAAAGCTTTTCTCTTTCCTGCTACTGGCTAAAAGCAAACCGCTTTCCTCACAATTTATCCTCCGCTTCTTTCAACCCTTTAATCATATCCAGTGCTTCCACCACCACATCGCACATGATGGTAATTAAAGAACCGGGCGTTGCAGTATGGTACGCATGCGTGATCGCTTCTTTTTCGTTATATATAATGGTGATAGGGATATCTTTTGTTTTGGCGGAATTGATCCCGTCAACCAGCAGGTTTACAATCTCCTCTGCTGTTCGGCCCCGTAAATTTTTATCCTGCCGGATAATGATTTCATCAAAACAACCGGCAGAAATTTTGCCAAGGTCCCTGATGTCTTCATCCCGCCTGTCGCCGGTACCACTGATAATACCCACTTTTGGTGAGCCGGTCATTTTTAAAACAAAATCACACAAGAGCGTCAGGCCAGCCTGGTTATGGGCAAAATCAACCAGGAAATCAAAATTTTTAAACTTGAATAAATTCAACCGTCCGGGTGTTTGGGTAGGCGAGGGAATAAATGATTCAAGCGCCTCTTTGATATCATCTACTTTTATGTTCCGGTATAAATATGAAGCTAAAATTGCCGGTAATGTATTCATCACGTTGTGAACTGCTTTGCCGCCATACGTAATGGGAATATCTACAATTTTCTCCACCCTGATTTTCCAATTGCCTTTCATAATGGTTACGTACCCATTTTCTGCTACTGCTGCCAGGCCGCCGGCATTGCAATGTTTTTTTATTCTTGGGTTATTTTCATCCATACTGAATAAACCAATATGGCAGGTGAGGTTATTCCTTATTTCATACACCAGGTCATCATCAGCATTTAGAATGGCATAGCCGTGGGGAAATACTGTTTCGGCTACCACAGCTTTCACTTTCGCCATCTGTTCCAGCGAATCAATGCCACCCAGGCCAATATGGTCGGTACTTACGTTGGTAATGATGGCAATATCACAATGCTGAAATGCCAGCCCGCTTTTTAGTAAACCACCCCTTGCACATTCCAGCACCGCAAAATCAACCGTAGGGTCCCTTAACACAAAAGTGGCACTTACCGGCCCGGTACAATCACCTTTCATCAGCAACTGATTTTGGATATACACGCCATCGCTGGTAGTATAGCCCACCTTGTAGCCTGCACTTTTAGCAATGTGCGCCACCAGCCGGGTAGTGGTAGTTTTTCCATTGGTACCGGTTACAGCGATTATGGGTATCCTTCCCTCGCTTCCCTTAGGAAAAAGCATATCAATTACCGGCTCAGCCACATTACGGGCAATGCCAACAGCAGGGTCAATGTGCATCCTGAAACCCGGAGCTGCATTTACTTCCAGCACAGCACCTCCATTTTCGGCAATAGGGGAACGCAAATCAGCCGCCATAATATCAATACCACAAATATCCAGGCCAATAATTTTTGAGATGCGTTCGCACGTGAAAATATTACTCGGGTGAACTTCGTCGGTAACATCTGTTGACGTACCACCGGTAGAGAGATTGGCAGTGGGTTTTAACAAAACCAGTTCACCTTTTGCAGGGATGGTTTCTAAAGTATAGCCTTTCTCATCCAGCATGATTTTACTGAAATCATCCAGCTTGATAGACGTCAATACCTTTTCATGTCCATAACCCCGGCGGGGATCTTTATTGGTTTCGTCTACCAGCCACTGGATATTGTGTTCACCATCACCTGTAACGGCTGCGGGTGTACGCAAAGCAGCACAGATAAATTTGTTGTTGATTACCAGCACCCTGAAATCGAAGCCGGTAATAAACCGTTCACAGATGATGTTTCGGCCATAAACCTGCGCAGCGGCAAGGGCTTTTACTGCCATTTCCCAATCAATGATATTGGTTGTAGCACCTTTTCCATGATTGCCATCCACCGGTTTCAATACCAGCGGATAACCCATTTTATCGATCGCTTCCTTTAATCCCAGTTCTGTTCTGATGATGACACCTCTCGGAACAGGGATTTCGGCAGCACCCAGTAAGTTTTTTGTTTCTTCTTTGTCACAGGCAATATCCACCGCAATATTAGAGGTGGTGGAAGCGATGGTGGCGCGGATTCTTTTTTGATTGACACCGTATCCCAACTGCACCAGGCTCTGTTTGTTCAACCGGATAAAAGGAATATTTCTTTTGGCAGCCTCATCTACAATACATCCTGTGCTTGGCCCAAGCCGGGTGTCTTCCCTTATTTCCCGCAACTGCATGATGTCGTCGTCTAAATTATATTCCACATAATCGGCAATTGCCTGAGTTACCCTTACGGCTGCTTTCGCTGCATATACGCCTGCATCTTCCTCCATATAACTGAACACCACATAATACTCACCGTGCGTACCCGTGCCCCTGGTGCGGCCAAACCCGGTGTCCATGCCGGCAAGGGTTTGCATTTCCAATGCCACATGTTCTATTACATGTCCCATCCAGGTGCCTTCCTCCACCCGTTGAAAAAATCCTCCCGGCTCACCTACACTACAACGGTGGCTAAACATGCTGGGAAACATTGCTGCCAAACGTTCCTTAAACCCCGGAATAATATTGGTAGGCTTTTGTTCCATATCTTCCAGGTCCAGTTTCATTTGTATCAGTTTATTCCTCCGTACACTCCAGTAATTCGGTCCCTTTAACACTTTAATTTCAAGAATCTTCATATTGTTAGTTTGGTTGATAGTTTATAATGATGGTAAAAGAAATGAACAAAGTGGAAATTAGCACAATCACTTCGCTTTTCAAAAAACAAAATAGGGAATCGAAAAATTCAGCAATAAACAAAAGGGCGTCCGCCTTGGGTGAAATTTTTTTCAACCAGGCTATGAAATGGCTGCCTGACTTCATCGGCATAGTTTACCGCGAAGAATGAGATCCGCCCATATGCAGTGTACATGTTACTGGTCTTTTTCAAAGCAGTTTTATGATAATTGTTTTATCACTACAGGTATTAATACCGGTAACAGAAAATTAAAAAACACGATTTCCCTTATTTTTGCGTTAATAACAAAAAGGATTCAATGCAAGTTGCTAAAGGAAAATTAATTGCTATCGGCGGGGCAGAAGATAAAGGTGGAGATGCAGACAGGGCAGATATTCACCGGGGCAACCTCAACTTTATTGAATTAGGGGTATTGCACAGGATAGTAAAAGAAAGTGGCGGGCCCACCGCCCGGATAGAAATAATTACCACTGCTTCCATGATACCTTATGAAGTAGGAGAAAATTATTTGGATGCGTTTGGGAAAATAGGTTGCCTTGATGTAAATGTAATGCATATACGCAACCGTGGCGATGCCATGACGGAAGAATACCTGGAACGTATCCGTACCTGCGATACGGTGATGTTCAGCGGTGGCAACCAGTTGCGGTTATCTACGATATTCGGCGGCACACAATTCCTGCAAATTTTACTGGAGCGTTATCACAATGAAACTGCTTTTACCGTAGCAGGTACCAGTGCCGGTGCCATGGGCATGAGCAATACCATGATTTATGAAGGCAATGCGGCCAGGGCCCATTTAAAAGGGGAAGTAAAGATCACTACCGGGCTGGGTTTTATAGATGATGTGATCATAGACAGTCATTTTGAAAAACGTGGCCGCTTTACCAGGCTGGCACAGGCCATCGCCACCAACCCCTCCTGCATTGGCATTGGCCTGGGAGAAGATACCGGTATGCTGATAACAGAAGGAAACAAAATGGAAGCCATTGGCAGCGGTTGTGTCATCATTATTGACGGACACGACATCCGCTACTCCAATATTGCCGATATACCCGATGGTAACCCTTACAGCATTGACAATTTAAAAGTACATATCTGCGAAAAAGGAAACGGCTACTTAGTAAAAGAAAAACAGTTTTTACCGGAAGCATCCGAAGGGGCTGTTACTAAAAAGCAGGTGGAGGTAGAGTAGGCTTTATTGAGATTGCCGTTACAACGTCCGTTTACCATTAAACACTCCGCTGTTATTGGCATCCACAACCCAACTGCCACTGTAATAATCAAGGGTATTATTCAAACCTCCCTGGAAAGTAGCCGTGGTTGCCGAGGGCCCATTCATTTGTATTGAAAAAACACTGCCGGTCAACAATCCTTTTCCGCTGTACACGGCACCGTTGCTACCAACGGCCACACCCGCCACCGTGCTGCCATAGCGGATAAAATTGAAATTACCTTTCTCCGTACCGGTAAAAGGTGCTTCATAACAAAACACTGGCAAACCAGAATTTTCGTGTGCCACTGCACCGGCCACGTTACTATGACCAGTGACGATAATATTTTCAATTGCCGCATTGTTACCATCAGCATCGGCGCTTAAAGTAAAGCTGGAAATTCGTCCCGTAAAAAAAGCATTGCCGATGGATTGCGCCTGAGTTAATGGTTGTAAACAGGCAAGTGTATCACTTAAACTATCCAGCGATAAATATGCTTTCACAATGGTGTCGCCATTATTGATATAGATTTTTACCCTGCCGGTATTGCCTGCCAGCACTGCTTTATATACACCAAAGCTGGTGCTGTCTAACGATGGGTTTGTTTCGGAAGTGTCAGCAAAATTTAATTTTGGCAGCGGTATACTGGTATCCGCCTTGTTGCAGGCAAAAAAAAGAACAGTGACGGTAAAAAGCAGTATGCTGAAAACTTTTATCATCAAAATGTTAATTGATTATTGTACAATGGTCAGGTTACCTTTCTGCGTTTTGGTAGCCCTGTTGTTGTAAATGTACGCAGCTACCCAAACATAATTAAGCGTTCCGTTCTGTTTGCCACGAAAACTGCCATCCCATTTTTCGTAAGGGTTATTGCTGGTGAATACGATTTCACCATAGCGGTTAAATATTTTTAAGGTATAATTTTTTAACAGGAACAAGTTACCAAGCGGGCCAAATTTATCATTGAGCCCATCCCCATTGGGAGAAAAGCCAGTAGGGAAATGAACATCATCACAATTATCCAGTACGTTGATAAGGATGCTGCTGCTGGTTTCACATCCTGTACCGGTGCTTACAATTACCTGGTAGGTTCCCGAAGTGCTAACGTTGATGGTTGGCTGCGTTGTGCCATCCTGCCACAAATAGCCGGTATAGGGTCCGGAAGCGTTCAGTATCAGTTTATCTGAACTGCAGATAGCGGTATCGTTTCCCAGGAAGGGTGCGGCAGGTATTGGGCTAACCGTTGCATTTAGAACGGTAGCTTCACTTTCACAGGAACCTACTGTATTGGTGATGTAAAATGGCGTGCTATTGTTAAGCAGGGTGGTATAGGTGTTGCCAACATTTATCTGGTTAAGTAATTCAGGTTCCGTGTACCAGCTAACGGTGCCTATTGCTGCAGCACTCAGCGTAACAATGCCAGATCCGCAAATGGAAGCTGAACTTACAGTTGGCGGCATTGGTTGCGTAAGTATCGTGATGGCCGCAGTACCTGAGCCTGCAGGGTTACATACACCCTGGGCCACATCGTATTTAATCACGTAGTTGCCCGCAATACTTTGAGTAAGATTGATTATCCCGGAAGCTGTATCGATAGCGAGGCCGGAAGTGGAAGAATACAATCCTCCATTGAAAAATCCGGTAACCTGCACTGGTACAGCAGTGCCGTCTCCTTTACAAACCGGGCCTACATAAGAGAATCCTGTTATGGGATTGGCATAGGCGGTAATGGTGAACGTACTGGTATAGCTGCCTGCGAGCCTGCAAATAAATGAAGGCACCGTATAAGTGATAGTGTAAACACCCGGCACACTAAGGCCGATATTGATATTTCCAGTAGTGGAATTGATACTTAATCCTGCCGGTGTTGCAGAAAAAGTACCGCCCGGTGTAAAGTCTGCAGGCCTTACTAAACCTGGGTTAACGGCACTGCTGATGCAGACATTGGCCGGGCTATAATTAAACAAAGTAACTGGGGTGGTGGTATCAATAATGGTAATAAATGAAAAATTGCTGGTAGCCAACCGGCAGCCCAATGCTGGAATATTATACGTTACCTGGTAAGCGCCGGGTGCACTGTTTGCAACATCTATTACTCCGGTGGCACTGTTAACAACAAGTCCAAGCCCAGCTGAATAACTGCCTCCTTCTGTAAAGCCGGCCCTCTTATTTGGGCCAGGATCTGGTTCGTTTTTGCAAACCGGTGAGGTATACGAAAATACAGTAATTGTTGGTACCGCAGGAAGAATCGTAATGGGTGCACTGGCACTGCTGCCGGTAACACAGCCGGTAGTATTATAACTATAGGTAACCGTATAAGAACCAACAGTAGTGGATGCAAGGTTGATGCTGCCTGTATTTGCATTGATGTTTAATCCCCCCGGTATTGAAGTAAAAGTACCGCCAATGGTAAAACCTAAATCATAAACTGGGCCGGGGTTATTGCTGTTGATGCACACCGTATCAGGATTATACCTGAACCCGCTGACAGCAGTACTTACTGCATTAACGGTAACGGTTATGGCACGCCTTGGGCTTTCACATCCATTTACTGTTTGGCTAACATAGTAAAATGTATTGCCGGGTGTGGTGGTGGAAGGAGTGGGAGTGCCAGCCAAAGGAGTAACGTTTGTAAGGTTATCATACCATAACAGATTGCTGCCAGTCGCTGTTAACGCCACTGCTGGGTTATTTTGACAATAAGTAACGGGACTATTAACAGTTGGAGCTGCCGGCGATACCGGTACATTGCCAATCGTTAAAGATAATGGCGATGATATACAGCCAGATAAATTGTCTTTCGCTTTTACAGAATACATAACACCAGGCGTAAGCCCTGAAAAAGTACCTCCAGCCTGGTAAGCGCCGCCCACGCTGTATTCGATGTTGGCGCCAACTGGTGCAGTTACGGTAATAATTCCTGTTTGAATAGTACAACTGGGTTGTGTTGTTACAGATGCAGTTGGTGCAGCAGGTGCCGCCGGTATTGCATTAACGGCGAACGTCCATGGAGCAGAAACGCAACCTGATAAATTATCCTTTGCAGTAATTGAATAGGTAGTGCCAGGAGTAAGCCCGGAAAATATGCCGCCTGACTGATAAACACCGCCGATGCTGTATGAGATAGAAGCACCAACCGGAGCTGTAACGGTTATAGTTCCTGTTGGAACAATACAGTTTGGTTGTGCTGAAACTGATGCTGTTGGTATGGCAGGAGGTGCTGGTATTGCATTAACGGTTAAGTTCAATGGTGCTGAAATGCAGCCTGATGGATTATCTTTTGCAGTAATTGAATAAGTGGTAGCTGGTGTAAGGCCGGCAAATACGCCGCTTGGCTGGTAAGTCCCGCCGATGCTGTATACTATTGAAGCACCAACAGGTCCCGTTACTGTAATTGTACCTGAAGGAACAGTGCAGGTAGGCTGTACCGTTATACTTGCTGTTGGCGAGGCGGGCACCGATATTGTATTAATGGTTAATGGTAATGATGCAGAAATGCAACCAGATATATTATCTTTCGCAGTGATGGAATAAGCCGTTCCTGGTGTAAGGCCTGTAAATGTGTTACCAGGCTGGTAAGCTCCACCGTTACTGTATTCGATGGAAATGCCAACAGGAGCAGTAACGGTTATAATGCCAGTCGGAGTATTGCAGGAGGGTTGGGTAGTTATTGAAGCCGCTGGCATAGCCGGTGCTACCGGTATTGCATTAATGAGTAATGGCAATGCCGCAGAAACACACCCGGATACATTATCAATTGCTGTAACTGAATATGAAGTGCCAGGCGTAAGGCCGGCAAAAACACCGCTAGCCTGGTATGCACTACCAATATTATATTGAATAGAAGCACCAACCGGTGCCGTTACGGTAATCGTACCTGTTTGAATAGTGCAATTGGGTTGGGCTGTTACAGATGCAGTTGGCGTAGCAGGAGCCGTGGGTATTGCATTAACGGCTAATGACAACGGCGCCGATACGCAACCTGATACATTATCAATTGCTGTAACGGAATAAGTAGTATTTGGTGTAAGCCCTGAAAAAGCACCTCCAGCCTGGTAAGCGCCGCCCACACTGTATTCGATGTTGGCGCCAACTGGTGCAGTTACGGTAATAATGCCTGTAGTAGTATTGCAATCAGGTTGTGTTGTTACACTTGCTGTTGGTATAGCAGGCGCCCCGGGTATGGTGTTGATGGCCAATGAAAAAGAATCGGAAACACACCCGGTAATAATATCTTTTGCTGTGATTTTGTAAGTAGTACCGTTCGTTAATCCTGAAAAACTGGTGCCTGACTGGTAAACACCGCCGATACTATATTCAATAGTTGCGCCGATGGGCGAAGCAACAACGATAGCGCCTGTTGGCGCAAGGCAGGTAGGCTGTACTGTTACAGAGGCAACTGGTGTAGCCGGCCCTGCAGGCAAAGCATTCACGGGTACGAGCCTGATATTGGAAATACAACCTGTTACAATATTTTGTGCGGTTACGCTGTACGAACTGTCCGGTGAAAGTCCGGTGAAGGTGCCACTTGCCTGGTAAGCTCCACCAATGCTGTACCGGATGTTGGCACCCGCAGGTGCTGTCACCACGATGGTTCCTGCAGGCGAAAGGCAGGTAGGCTGCACTGTGGCCGAGGCAGTTGGCGTGTTTACCGACGGGCTGATGATAAGCGGCGCTGAGATATTACTTGTATCGGTACAACCATTGGAGTTAGTAACCCTGCAATAAAAATACAGTGTACCGGTACTGGAAGTGGAAGGGGTGTAAGTTGCCGAAGTAGCAAATGGTATCATGGCGCCACCCGTATTATTTGGCAGGGTAGTGATATACCATTGGTAGTTACTGATAGTACCACTGCCCGGTGTAGCTGCCACATTGAAGGCAGGAACAACCACATTTTGACAAACACGCTGCGTATCTGTTGACGGGTGGGTTGTGATGACTGGGGGTGCATTTACAGTAACCGTTACCTCTTTGGTAAGGTTGCAGCCAGAGGAAGTGGTGGTGCTTACTGTATAAGTGCTGGTAGCTGCGGGGGATGCGGTAACAACAGGGCCCGTGGTGATGTTTAAACCCAGTGCAGGTGTCCATGTATAAGGGCCATCACTTCCGGTAGCGGTCATATTTATGCTTCTTCCTTCACAAACAGCCGGGTTGGCAGGCGTTACATTTAAAAAATTAACTCCTGAATTGGCTGCAATCCTGAAAGTGCTGATATCATTATTATAACCATCAAACATTAAATAGTAAGTGCCGCCAGGTGTAAGGCCGGTAGCGGTGATAACGGTAGCTAATGGAATGGAAGACTGGTAAGGAAAAATATGGGGGTAACAACCATGGGTAGTTACAGCGCCAGAACCACAGTTGCCGCTAAAAAAAAGCATTTGAATGCCACCGGTAGCCCCTCCGGTATTGGTAGGTACCCACACGGTAAAAGTAGCAGTGGCTGCTGATGCGACAAATTGAATAAACGAAATATTTTGCAATCCAAAACAGGAGCCGAGTCCTGAGCCGGGCCATGTTGTTGAATTATTTACAGATGTTGAACCACACAAACCGTTGAAATCGCAAACTGCTGTGGCAGTGGCGCAGGATGAAGTAGCCGGCAGCGTATTGGCACAGGCAGGAAATGCTGGTGGCTGTGGTGCTGGTGTATTATTAAAGCTGATACTCCAGGAGACCAAAGTGCCGGAACTGGCACCGTCACGTCTGTCTGCAATGCAAAGGTTCCATGCAGCATCCGCATTTTGGCCGTTATTTACTGCCCCTAAATAGCCTTCCGGTATAAAACTGCCCGAAAATGGAGCTGTTCCAAATTTTACGGAAGTGGCGGCTGTAGCGGTAAAGCAGGTATTGGTATAATTATTCCCGGTTCCACCGTTTTGAATTGTTAGCGGAACGGTAGTGCCATCCGGTGCTCTCAGTATGATTTCGAGGTCTTCCAGGTCAGGATGGTTAACATTGATACAGATGCTGGCAAGTCCATTACTTACATCATTGATATTACCAACACCAGTAACAGCGGTCGAAAAACAGGTAAAATTATTGTTGGGGCCTGGAGGTATAGCACCACCGGTTCCGGTAAACGTCTGGGCATTTAAAAAAGATGCTGAAAAAATAAAGCCAATTAAAAAAAATATTTTTTGCATAAGAATTGGAATAGCCAAAGTTAGTTTTTAATATCTGGAGGATGCTATTAACCGGCGAATTGCTGCCGCTAAAATATCTCACAAACAAATAAATGCCTTTTTCAAAAGGGGGATTAAAAAGGGTAAACTTAAACTAATTGTGTTATTTTAATATTAAACCTGGTTTATTCATCCCAATTAGCTTCATTTGATAACGATGGATTGGCGGTTTTTATTGACTGGGCCAACGATATTTCCATTGTTTTTATTTCATCTGCTGTAAAATATCTCCATTTTCCAACAGGCAAATTGGTTAAGGTAAGGTGCATGATCCGGGTGCGTTTTAACGTAACTACGTTGTAACCCAATGCGGTACACATGCGCCTGATTTGCCGGTTGAGCCCTTGGGTGAGTGTGATCTGGAAGCGGTTGCTGCCTTCCTGTTTAACAAAACATTTTTTGGTAACCGTGTCTAATATTTTTACCCCACTACCCATTTTATGAATGAAATCGCCGCTTACGGGTTTGTCAACAGTAACGGTATATTCCTTTTCGTGGTTATTGCCTGCCCTTAAAATTTTATTAACGATATCGCCATCATTCGTTAAAAAGATCAAACCTTCAGAGGGTTTATCCAGCCTGCCAATGGGAAATATCCTGCTCTTGTAATTGATAAACGAGATGATATTGTGTTTATCTTTCAGATCGGTGGTACAGGTAACGCCAACCGGTTTATTAAAGGCAATATACACCGTTTTGTCTTTTTTCTTAATGGGTTCACCATCTATTTCCACAATATCGCCTTCATTTACCCGGTTGCCTTTAATGGCCACATGCTCGTTGATGGTCACCCTTCCCTGGTCAATGTAATGGTCTGCTTCCCGGCGGGAACAAAAACCGGTTTCGCTGATGTATTTGTTGAGACTTTTATCCATTGGGGTGCCAAAAATAAGTTTTTTAGGCTGCCTGCAAAGGCATTTATAATAAAAAAGGGATGCAGCAGGAGCATCCCTTTTTTATTTGCGTTAAAACGTTACTTATTAACTGGATTTTTTTAAAACAGTAGGGCATCTTTAAGGTAGAGCTAATGCACTTCAATTACAGTATCCATATTTTTTAAAGCCAATTAAATTATTAGTGCAAGCAGGGGAGTAAGCTTAAATTGTTTTGACTGCAAATTTATATCTTCGTTCTTATTTGTTTTCATCGCCATGCCTCATTTCATCCGTTTCCATTTTTGCGATTGTTTCTTTAACAATATCCAATAATTGTATCCGCTGTTTTTTGTCTATTCTGTCATCAGTAAAAAGTTTACCTATAAAATAAAGAAAATCAGCACGTGGACCTCTTTCTTTACCACCCTTGAAATCATTTTTGCCCATAATGGTAAACTCCCTGTAAGTTGCAAGTATAAAAACTAAGAATAATACCGAAATAACTGATGTGAGAATAATTAGATCTAAGTTTTCCATGGCTTTATTGTTTTCTTTTTAGATTAATGAAAATTAATAATCCCAGGATAGTTGGCGGCCATAGTCCTATAAAAATTGCCCTCATTGGATTTTTTAAAATAACATAGTAGTATTCCGAAATAAAAATTAAAATAATTACAGTAACAAAAATTATTAATTCGGAAACTTTGAATTTATTAAACATTGAACTTTGTTTGAATTGATTTAAGAATTATATACCTGTATTCCTTTTCTGCTGATGAGCTGGTTGTTTTATCTTATTCTGGAAATAACCATACCTTAATTTATACAGGTTAAAATAACACCAGAAAAGGGTTAACACCCTTACCTGGTATTTAAGAATAAGTATATCAGTATTTGTTGTAACGTATATGTTGTACGGATCAACAAGTACAAAATAAATGCCCTTGTAAAAACCAATACTTATTTTGATCCCGGTAATAATACCGTATCAATTACATGGATTACGCCATTGGTTGCTTTAAGATCGGTTGCTGTAACTGTTGCTTCGCCGCCATTTTCGTCCGTTAATACTACTTTGCCGTTTTCTACAGCAGCAGTTAATTTCCCTCCTGCTACTGTAGTCAATACAGCTTTACCGTTACTTTTTTTAATGGCTGCCAAAACAGTTTTTGCATCCAGGCTTCCAGCCACTACGTGGTAAGTTAAAATACCTGCTAACTGTGTTTTGTTTTCCGGCTTTAATAAATTGTCAACTGTGCCAGCAGGTAGTTTTAAAAATGCATCATTTGTAGGTGCAAATACAGTAAACGGCCCTTTACTTTTGAGGGTTTCTACCAGTGCGGCAGCTTTAACAGCGGCTACCAGCGTAATATGATCTTTTGATCCTGAGGCAATATCCACAATGTCTTGTTTTGTTTGTGCCATTGCAGTGATGGACAATAAACCGGCTGTAAAAAACAGCGCAATCTTCTTAATTGATTTCATTTTTTTGTTTTTAAATAGTGGTAAAATTTATTAAACAGATGTGTATTGAAATTTTGATTGAATTATTCAGTGTTGTTTTACAAAATACCCCTGTGTGCGTATGCTGTTGTACATATCATGCATGATCTGCATGTGCGGAGCAGTAAGCACTGCCAGTCCTAAGAAGAGGTACCCCATCATGGCATTGCTGCTTATAAACATAAAGCCTGTTAGCCCAAACAGTGCGATGCCGGCAATAGCCAGCAGACTGTATAAGATAATTTGCCTGGTGATGCTGGATTGAGAATAAGTGTTGTTCTTTTTTAAATAAATAATAATATTATTGAGTGATAAAACAGCGTGCCACACAACAAAATAAAATGTAAACCCGAGCATCATGGGCAGATTATAAAGAATGAACAGAATTAGGGCGAAACGAACTAAAAATTGTCCTTTTTCTTTTTGATTTAAGTTGTTATTCCGCAGGAAATAAATAAATGTGGTAGTGAAAAATAACACACCCGCTGCAGACATGATCATATACCGGTTGCTATCCAGCCAATTAATAAATACAATATTTTTTTTGCCGGATGCAAATAGCTGGAACAAAGGTTTAACTTCTTCAAAATGATGCAGCAGGATAACGCAAAGAATTACCAGTCCATAAGCGATTACAAACAGTTTGCCTGTGAGTGTATTTGTTTTAAACTGGTATAGATCGGTTTCACCAAAATGATAGGCTGCAAAAATGATAAATAATAAATTACCTGCTACTGGAAAAAACCAGAGAATGGCGGCAAATAGAAAAAGGCGCCCCAGGTAAACTGTAAAAAAACGAAATTTTGAAAATGTTTTTTTTTTCGAATCAGCATTCCGCGATGCCACAAGCAAGTCAGCAGCCCCATGCGGCACGCCCAGCAACACAATACCCGTTAAAAAAATAACGAACTGGGTACTGTTATCAATGGGCAGAATGTATTGCTGAAGTATTAGTAAAATGCAACCTGATATCAATAGTGCAACTCGTAGCATGGTGTTTTTTTTTCAGGTGAATATTTATAAAAAACAAAAAGTACGGTATTGATTTTACCGTACTTTTTGAAAATCTACTATGCAGTTACAGGAGATTTATCAGATTGGGCCAGTGCATAGATCACTAAGCCAAAACCTATTTTGTTGATGGCATCGCCAATATTGTAAACAATATCCATCGACAGCCCCTGCCAAATCTTTAAACCAAATAAGCCGCCTTCGGTACCCGCAATATAACCGACAGGATAGATGGCCCAGCCAACCAATACAAACCAGCCCAGTGTTTTAACCGCTTTGGCGACAGATGGACCTGCATTGTTTGCCAACTTTGCAACATCACCAAACCATACCAGGTACACAATGTAGAAATAGGCAAGTCCGCTGATTAAACCCCAGATCCAGCTTTGTGTTTCTTTGCCATAAATAGCCTCGCCGATGTAGCCCGTTACCAACATAATTACTGAGGCAGCGATCAGTCGCCATAACAACCCAATTTTGCCACCAGCTTTTTTAGTGATCAGGTAAAACTCAACGCACATCAATGGTACTGTCAGAATCCAATCCACATAGCGGAAAAAAACCGGTGATTCGGCGGTGTCGAGGTTGTAACCTCTCATGTAATAATAATGCACTGCGGCAATGAAAGTAATCAGTCCGGATACAAGGATAGAAGTCCGCCATTTTTTTTCAACATTGGACATTTCAAAGAAGAAGAAGATGGAGGCAGCCATCATGGCCATGGTGCCTACAAAAAAGGTAAAAGCAACATAATTGTTGTTTGCAATCGGGAGTACTCCCAGCAATTTTTCGTACATGTTTTTTGGTTTAATTGTGAATAAGAATGAAAGAGATCAGTTAAATAACAGGTAGTTTATTTTGTTTAAGCTTAAACTTGATTTCTTAAACAATATATGGAATGTAAAAGTTTACATATTTTCAAAATATTTTGAAAATACAGTTAAAACAGTAAAAATATATTGAAAAAAAATTATGCTGTGCAGGTATATTGTTGTAAATATTATCTTTCATTAAACAGCTTTTCTGGTATTTTGTAAAGTTTTTGTTTAATGAAATTAAGCAGTGTGAAATTTCGTGTAAGGCTGCAGCTTAATGAAATACAATTACCTTTACAAAATCTATCAGCCAGGCTATCGCTCTTAGTAATAGGAGAGGAAAGTCCGGACAGCAAAGGACAACACACCGGTTAAGCGCCGGCTTTATTTTGTTTGATGGAAACATTGATCAGGGTAAAAGAGAAAGTGCCACAGAAAATAACTGTCCCCAACAGTGTTGGGGATGAGGGTGAAAATGTGAGGTAAGAGCTCACAATCTTTTGCAGTAATGCAACGGGTGGGTAAACCTTGTGTGCTGTAATGCCATGTACACCAGCGCCTGAAAGCGGCCCGTTTGATCCCCACAATACTGTGGGGAGCGTTGGAGGGTAGGCAGCAAGACCCCAACAGTAATGTTGGGGCAAGATAAATGATAGCGTCCTGCGTTTAACGAAGGAACAGGATCCGGCTTATCGGCTGATAGATTTTTTAATTCTTTTACTGGTTGATTTTTTTAATCCCTGTAATAGTCCCTTTTTCCCTTTTATCCATTTTTTCAGTATTGTCCCAAAATAAAGTAGGTGGCATCGCCGCAGGATGATGATATAAAAAAGCAGGCAATTTTTTTGGTACTTATCACCAGCAAACCGAAGCATCCACCCGGTGGCTTTATGCATCAGGTTTTCTTTATCTTTTAGCAATAGTTCAGCGATTTTGAAAGTATCAGCGTTATCGCCTTTCCTGATAAAATAACAGGTGCTGAGCATGGCTGTACGGCCAACCGAATAACTCAGGCAAATCTACGTGCCCTAAAACAACAAAACCCCAAACCCTTTAAGCAAATTAAATTTGTAGTACACAAACTGCCATCCAAAAAAATTGAAACCCAGGTTAAACCGAATGTAAATTGTATATACTCCAATACAGCTTTTGGTCGGCATAATACCATCTAAGATTTACACGTAGTCCTTCGGACTACTCAATAAACCAAGATGGTATTACTACTCAATTTGGTTTTGGTTAGCTGCAAAGCGGATATTAGTAATCGTGTACTGGTACCAGGAATCACCAGTATCAAAAAAGACCCTGGTAGTAAGGCTTTTTTGAAAAAGTAAACTGCAAATATCTTCTTCTTTACTGTATCGTAAGCGTACCTGGCACAATCAAATTTTTACCTGTCATTACCACGATCGAGGCTCCTGCTGATATTTGTTGTGTTACATTCAAAGTACATTGTCCACCCGCAGTATGATTGATCACAATGGAACTGTTTGCTGGCAACGGTGATGGTGGCACCGTGTTGCCCGACCAATTGGACGCTACATTCCAGTTGCCGTTACCGGTAAAGGTGTAAATAGTTGCCAGTGGAGTAGCAGTAATAAGGCAATTAGTAGCGGAATTGGAATTGACATTGAGTCCCCAACCCGTCAGGCTGCCCCCATCGAGGTCAAAATTATCTTTCACCCGCAAAGTCCAGATACCGACGCTGTTCTGTCCGTTAAATGCAGAAAGCGGGTTTTGCGGTGTGGTTGTTATCCCACCGGTTGGCGGGCAGGGTAAACCGGAAACGGCCTGGTCATCCAGGTTAAGATCAAAATCTGTATAGCCATCGCACGGCCTGTCTAAAATGACCACGCTGGTATTGTTGGGGCTGATGAGGGTAAACGTAAGGTCGTTTACATAGGAATGGGTTCCCTTTAAACCAATTATATTTAAATCGGTGATTACCACCCCGGCGCCTGCGGCAATAGTTAGGGTAGAGGTAACTGTTGGTGCGCCACTTGACGAAATTGCCCAGGGAACATTCGTACTTGTTTTGCAACTGCTGAGGCCTGTTTTAAAACGGTTAGGTGTTACAGACGCAGCACCCGTTCCACAGGTGGTGGTAGTTTTTACCCGCCAGTAATAAGCAGTGTTCTCCGCTAATGGCGTGGTTAATACAACAGGCAACCCCGTAATGCCCGGAACGGTTTGGGCTATGGCAGCAAAGTCGCTGGTTGTGGAAATTTCAAGTGTGTAAGATGTAGCACCAGTTACCGCCGTCCAGTTAAATGAAGGGAGTGCTGTTTGCCCGATCGCATCATTTGCCGGCGTGGTAAGGCTTGTTGGGGCTGCCCCTCCGGAACCTACTACAAATAAAATATCCCGTGTTTTGGTAACACTGCCTGCAATACCAGTAACCCTTACCGGGTAAGTACCCGGCGCAAGTGTATTGGTATTGTTAAGCGTAACGGTGGTGCCGGAGCCGGGAGCCAGCGAATTGCTGCCAAAACTAACGGTGGTGCCTGCAGGATTTAAACTTGCCGATAATGAAATGGTGGTTGAAAAACCAGCAAGAGAAGCCGTGTTTAAGGTGGCAACGCCGCTACTTGCAGAGCAAACTGCCACAGAAGCAGGATTGCTGAATACAAATGTACTGGTTGCTGATGTTTGTATCCTGAAATTAGTATTCGAAAAATCATAGAACACATTTCCAACAGCCATTACCCTGATACGTGCAGTGGTACTGACATTATTAGGTACTTGTATTTCTTCTGTTCCGTCGTTGGGAGTGCTTGCCAGGATAGTAACCGGAAAAGTGTTTCCGCCATCAGTTGATAACTGGATAGTCACGTTAGCACAACTTATCGGGGCCGCGGCTGTTCCAACCGGGTTCCAGGTAATGGTTTGAAATTCATTCACATTCCATATTATTCCGGAAGTGTTGGGGTAAGTAACTACAAATGGGCCCCCGGTAGCCACGGTGGTAACAGCAGTTTGTGCGTAACACACACCGCCACCCGCGGCCTTATTGTCTCTTGCTGTTAACCTGAAATTCATTGTTCTTGCATAGTTGGGCAGAATCTCGCCAATATTAACCGTATTGTTGATCTGGTTAGATAGTCTTGGGAAATACCGTACTGGCGTAGTGACGGGTGTAAAAGATCTGAACAAGGGTGCATTCCCTGCAGGCGCATTCCAGGGAGTGGATGGGCCACCCACATCCACCTGCTCCCAGCTATAAGTCAACGCATCACCGTCAAGATCGGTGGCGCTTCCGGTAAGTACAAACGGCGTTGATACCGGAATAATGTAACTGGCCACCGCACTCACTACAGGCGCAGTATTGCCCGTGGCTGTTGCAACTTCACAATTATTACCACCGCTAAAAATAGAATATTGTGTTATCTGGTCGAAGCTGACTGCATGAAACTGCGGATCACTGTTGTTTTGGAGGTCTTCCGTGTCACAGATTCCGGCATAAGCCATAATGGTACTACCACTGCCGGGTTCTGCGTTGGCAGTTGTAGACCGGTTACCGCCACAAAAACCCTGTTCAGAGTTAAAAGTATGTTGCCCTCCAAACTGATGACCAATTTCATGTGCAACATAGTCAATATCATAAGGATCGCCCACAGGGCTGGGTGAACCCGTTATGCCTGCTGCTTTCTGGCCGTTAGTACAAACAACACCAAGCCCTGCTAAACCTCCGCCGCCAGTGCTGAAAGTGTGGCCAATATCAAAATTTGCATTCCCGATCCTGTTGGTAATTTGTGTTTGGCTTTCAGTGATCAGTGTATTGCCGTTGTCATTGCCGTCAAAAGGATCTGTAGCGGCATTGGTAAAAATTATGGCAGTATCATTGGCAATCAATACCAGCCTTACAGACACTTCTTTTTCATAAACAGCATTTACCCTGTTCACCGTCAATACAATTTTTGCCAGGGTTTGAGCTTTGGAAGGATTCGCAAACCCGGTGGCAGCTACGGCGTATTCTCCGGTACATGCAATAGCCAGCCGGTAAGTACGCAATTGCGTACCCACGCATGAACCTGCGGTTACATTAGCCGGGCTGGCTTGCGCATTTTTATTGTTTGGATATTGTATTGGCGGGAGTTCGGTGAATTTTTCTTTTTTTTTGAAGTCTGCTTTGTAATAAGAGATATAATTGGTAACTGTTTTCTGATCATACGGGTCTATGAACACACTGCCGCTGATAGGTGAAAGGATCATGGCATGAAAGCCAAATTCTGTCCAGTCTAATTTGATGGTGGCGGTAGGGTCGTCTATTCCCTGGCCGGTAAAAGTACGAAGCTCAGGATAGGCTGCAGCTAATTCAGGTGCCATAACAGCACTTTCCCATACATGAAATTTTGCCATCGTGCCATTGGGCATTGGTATTACTAACACAGGTGTATTATTACGGTCATACAGGATATCCTTTTCGGCAGGGAGCAGGCGTAAGAAGGGTAATAAACCTGCTGTATCCAATTGTACTGTTCGGAATTTGCCGGGTATGATAACCCTTTTCTGATCCGCTTTTTTAACAGTGCTTTCTGTCACGTCGGTAAAATAATTTTGCTGTGCGGATGCATTCAAAAAAAGAGTAGAGAAAAGGACAAAGGAAATAATCCTGGAAAAAATAAATTTCATCTGTGGTTTAATTTTAATGGAATGGCAATGCCGTTCGGTAAAAATACTAAAAAGACATTATAAAAAGCTATTGTAATTCTTTACGGATATAAGCTTGGATACAGTTGTGATACTTCCCGCAATCAATGTTGCCCTACAGGGGTGCCAGAAGCCTCGTCATTGCCAGGATGGAAAATATGTTTCAGTGATTCATTGATCAGACTTGCCTGATTGTAGATCATAAAATGCCCACCACCATTTACAGTATAAGTTGGTTGTACCTTCTTAATAGGGAATATCCGGTCTGCATCACCATGAATATGGAACAGGTGTTCCGGCTGCCAGTCATTTTTCCAGTTGAGTATTTGGTGAACGGCCCAGTTCAAGTAATCCTGCTGTACATTTTTCCTGTACCGGCGAACCATTTCGAGATCTTCTGCATTGCTAACACCCATATTATAGTTTTCCAGTGGCTCCAGCAGGCGGTAGGGGCGGAGGGGTATTATTTTATCCAGTCTCAATCTGCCGGCACCCTTCATCCAGCCGGGCATTTCTTTATACGACTTTATACTGGAGACGAGTACCAGTTTTTCAACCGGTAGTATTTTTGAAATTTCGACACACATCATACCTCCGAATGAAAGCCCCATCAATACAGGCTGTTCACTGGTAATATTTTTGCTCATTCGTTTGGCATAGATATCAATGGGCTCATTTTTTTCGGGGATCAGCCAGGGAATATGCACCAGTTCATAGCCATCTACCCGTATCCTTGCAAAGATTTTTTCATCTGAACCAAGGCCGCTGATGCAATAGATTTTTTTCATGAACAGAAAATACAGTTATCAATTATGAGCGGTCTCAATACTAAGTACTTAGTATTAAGATTTCGGCAACACATACGTACTCACATCTTCCTTCGTAATATTTTTGCCAGATAAAATAATCAGCCGCTCCACAACATTCCTCAGTTCACGGATATTGCCCGTCCAGTTGTAGTTGGTTAATAATTCCATCGCATCTTTATCAATGTTCTTTTTGGGCTGACCGTATTCCGAGGCGATTCTTTCTAAATAAAATTCTACCAGCTCGGACACATCTTCCCTTCGTTCGTTCAAAGATGGAACATGGATAATGATTACACCCAGGCGGTGGTACAAATCGAGGCGGAAATTTTTATCTTCCACTTCTTTCAGCAGGTCTTTGTTGGTGGCCGCAACCACCCGTACATCTACATTAATATCTTTATCTGCACCTACCCTTGTAATTTTCCCTTCCTGCAATGCCCGTAATACTTTGGCCTGTGCCCCGAGGCTCATGTCGCCAATCTCATCTAAAAATAAAGTGCCTCCATTGGCCTGTTCAAACTTGCCGATCCGTTGTTTGATCGCTGAAGTAAAGGAGCCTTTTTCATGGCCAAATAATTCACTTTCTATCAGTTCGCCGGGAATGGCTGCACAGTTCACTTCCACTATCGGGCCACTGTTGCGGTTGCTTTTTTCATGTATCCATCTTGCTACTAATTCTTTGCCCACACCATTATCACCTGTAATCAACACCCTGGCATCTGTTGGGGCCACTTTTTCAATGGTGTCTTTTATTTTTTTGATGGCATTGCTGTTGCCCACCATTTCCTGTGTACGGCTTACCTTTCTTTTCAACACTTTGGTTTCCGTTACCAGTGTTTGCTTATCCATCGCATTGCGCAGGGTGATAAGCAAACGGTTTAAATCTGGTGGCTTGCTGATATAATCAAAGGCGCCTTTCTTCACGGCTTCCACAGCGGTTTCAATATTGCCATGGCCGCTAATTACCACAATGGGCACATCGCCGTTTATTTCTTTTGCTTTTTCCAAAAATTCAAGCCCATCCATTTTGGGCATCTTGATATCACACAAAACAACATCGTAAGTAGTGCCGGAAAATTTTTTTAAGCCTTCTTCACCATCGGCGGCTTCGTCAATTTTATAACCCTCATAACTGAGGATCTCTGATAGTGTTTTACGGATTGCTTTTTCGTCATCAATAATTAGAATACTAGCCATAGGTTTTATTTAACACTTTGTATATATGGAGAAGATGCAATATTGCATCCATCAAAACTATTGTCAAAAATAATCATTTATGCGCTCCAAAACACGCTTAACATTTTTGTTGCTAATCTGTGTTTCATGCAATTCCAGTAGCAGCGATGCGGATGTGCATACAGCTTTCCAAATAGCAATAGCTCCAAAAAACAACCATATCAATCCTTACGTTTCGATTGGTTCGATCCCTTTACCAGCAGGTTTTAAACGGTCGCCAATCGAAAGCAATTCTTTTGCTGGCTGGCTGCAGCAACTGAAGTTGAAAAAAGATAAAACCGTGTACCTGTATAATGGACAGGAAAAAGCTAACCAGGGCGCACAATTTGCAGTGCTCGACATTTCAACAGGCTCCCGTGACCTGCAGCAGTGTGCCGATGCCGTAATGCGGTTGAGAGCTGAATATTTATTTGCTGAAAACAAGTTTGACCAGATCATTTTTACAGACAACGAAGGCAAGCGGTATCATTTTAACGAACCCTATACGGCAAGCCACCTGCACACTTATTTGCAAACCGTTTTTGGTATGTGTGGCTCTGCTTCCTTAGCCAAACAATTGCACCGGGTGGATATAAAAGAGATGCAGCCGGGTGATGTGTTGATCCGTGGCGGATTTCCCGGCCATGCGGTAATGGTGATGGATGTGGCCGGCAATGAATCAGGTAAAAAGATCTTCCTGTTGGCGCAGAGCTATATGCCTGCACAGGATATACACTTACTGATCAATCCTTCTGATGAAAAATTATCGCCCTGGTACAATATTGATGGGGCAGCAGCAATTGATACGCCGGAATATGTATTTAGCAAGAAAGAGTTGAAGCGATGGTAGGCCGGGTGGCTGATGGTTAATAGTGCATGGTTAATGGTTGATAGCATCAGTCCATCGACGATTCACAATTAACGATGGACCACAACACTACTTCACTTTCTTTGAATCAATTTTAAGATCGGGTAACACAGATGAAATTAACATCAAAATGGTAGCGATCATCATGATAAAGATACCGGCCTGTTTTTCGGGACAGTAAGCATTGTAGCAGGACGTAAATAAAATATACGATTTGATGGCATAACCCACACCTAAAGCACATACAAACATATTGCTGCGTTTGGCCCAAATTTTTGGCAGGTACATTAATGTAAAAGCTATGACGGCAATAATCGTTAAAAACTTCCCCGGCCTTCCGTAGTTGTTTTGGTAAGAATAAAATCCCGTGAAACTCTCCTTAATATCTGCATAATAAGCCCAGGGCATAAAGCAGGAAACTACTAAAGTGATGCAGGCAATTAAACCGATGCGCTGGAAAATTTTTGTCATTGTACTGATAAAAAATACCCTCTTCCTGTTGAGAAGAGGGATGTTTCTGAGGTCCCGAGCAGATTCGAACTGCTGTAGAAGCTTTTGCAGAGCTTTGCCTAGCCACTCGGCCACAGGACCATTTTTAAATTCTGTCAATCTGCAGGCTACCCAGACACAGAAACATTTGCTACAAACAAATTTTCAATCATTAATACGAAATAATTGAGCCTTTATTTTGAGCAGCGCAAAAATAAGGGATTTTTTATTCTAATTAAATCCGAAATTCGAATTTTAAAAAATACTTTTCATGAACCCGATAGCTGAATCAGAATTAATTATCAACGACCGGGGTGCGGTGTACCATTTAGATTGCAGGCCGGAAGAACTTGCCGGTACCATTATTACCGTTGGCGACCCAGACAGGGTAAAAGAAGTGAGCAAATATTTTGATTCCATCGAATGTAAAAATCAGCACCGCGAATTTGTGACACACACCGGGTGGATTGGAAAAAAAAGACTGAGCTGTGTTAGTACCGGCATCGGTCCCGACAATATTGACATCGTATTCAACGAAATGGATGCACTGGTAAATATTGATTTTAAGACAAGGCAGATAAAAGAAAAGCTCACTACGCTCAATATCATCCGTTTCGGTACTGCCGGTTCTTTACAAAAGGAAATTCCTGTAGACAGTTTTGTTGCCAGCACACACGGACTTGGATTAGATAACCTGGCACATTTTTACAGAACACAAAGCAATGAAGAAGAAAATCAACTGATACAGGCTTTTAACACCCACACACAACTGAGCTCAACAAATTTGGCTCCGTATATTAATATGGCAAGCGGGTCATTACTGAAACATTTTACTCAACAGTATCACCAGGGCATCACTGTTACCTGCCCTGGATTTTTTGGTCCGCAGGGACGGGTATTGAGAATCGGGCTTGCCTATCCAAATTTAATTGACCAGCTTACTTCTTTTGAATTTGGCAATCACCGCATCAGTAATTTTGAGATGGAAACATCGGCCATGTATGCATTGGGCAGGGCATTGGGACATCATTGCCTGAGCCTCAGCGCCATTGTAGCCAACCGGATAGAAAAAATATTTTCGAAGGATGGAAACCAGGCGGTTGAGAACCTGGTTAAGCAGTCGCTGGCGATAGTTGCCGGGCAAGTGATCAATGAAAACTGATGGGTGTTGCGTTGTATGCAAGATTTAAATAAATAAAGGCGATAATAAATACCTGTTAACCATATACTATTTACCAGATCATGAAAATTGAATTCAATAAATACCAGGGCACTGGGAACGACTTTATCATCATTGATAATTATAACCGGGAAGCCCCATCCTTAACCACCAAACAAATAAAACAATTGTGCGACCGCCATTTTGGGATTGGTGCCGATGGCTTGATGTTCCTTAATAAAAAACCAGGCTATGATTTTGAAATGCTTTACTATAATTCGGATGGCAACCAAAGCAGCATGTGCGGCAATGGAGGAAGGTGCCTGGTAAAATTTGCCCATCAAAGCGGCATTCATAAAAGTACCTATCATTTTTATGCCATCGACGGAGATCATGAAGCAGAGATTGATATAGATGGAACTGTTAGCCTTAAAATGAAGGACGTAGATAAGGTCGTCTATCATGGTGGACATGCGGTACTTGATACCGGGTCGCCACACTTTGTAAAATTTGCACCGGATGTGCAGGAAATAGATGTGGTAGATACAGCAAGGGGCATCCGGTACAGCAATACGTATGCAGCGGATGGTATCAACGTAAATTTTGTGGAAACAGTGGATGAAGACAGCATTTTTGTAAGAACCTATGAACGGGGGGTGGAAGATGAAACACTCAGTTGTGGCACAGGGGTTACGGCTGCTGCGTTATTATCTGCCCACAACGAAAATGGTTTTAATACAGTTGAGGTAAAAACACATGGCGGCACATTAAGTGTTGAATTCAACCGGCAGGATGACGAACATTTTACCGACATCTGGCTTTGTGGCCCGGCGGTTTTTGTGTTTAAGGGGGAAGTGGAAGTGTAATAGTTTAAGGTTGAAGGTTGAAGGTTGTTGAGCCAGTAATGCATTTCAACAAAACCATTATACGGGTAAAGCAAAACATAATTTAAACAACTCAGAGAATCTAACTTTAAACCTTTAAACCCTTCCAATGCAATACTTAACCAAAGACCAGATCGCTGAAGCCTGCGAAATAATATTCACTGCATGTACTGAGCTGTGCATTACAGTTGGCGAGCCATCTTTTTTTAAACGCAGGGAGGAGGGCAAATGGTCGGTAGCAGAGAACATTCAGCATTTAATTATTTCTACCAATACCAGCATACTTGCCTTTACACTGCCTGCTTTTGTTGTAAGGTGGATTGGAGGTAAGCCTAACAGGGGTTCTAAAAGTTATGAAGCACTGGTAGAGAAATACCAAACCAGGCTGGCCGAAGGGGGTAAAGCATCCGGCAGGTTTGTACCCAAACAAATGAAAATTAAATACGGTAAAGAAAGACTATTGCAAGCATGGCAGAAAGCAACGTCTAAGTTTATTGCTGCTATAAAAAATAAAACAACCGAAAGCAAATTAGATGATTACCTTGTACGGCACCCTTTGCTTGGAAGGATTACTTTGAGGGAGCTTTGTTATTTTACCATCTATCATACAGAACACCACCTCAACATTATAAAAAACCAGGCAGGCATCCAACCGTAAACTTTCAACTTTTAACCTTCAACTTTTGATGATACAGTATTTCAAAAATATCCAGCACCAAACCATCGCCATCGACAAACCGGAAATTGGCGCCTGGGTGAATGTGTTGCCACCACTGAAACAGGAAGAATTTTCTGAACTGAGTGAAACACTGGATATTCCCATCGATTTTTTAAAAGACTCACTGGATATTGACGAACGCAGCCGTTTTGAAATTGAAGACAATGTAAAACTCATTGTGATAAAAACACCGACAGAAAACAATTCATTCAACGAAAGCGATGCCTATTATATCACCATTCCCATCTGTATCATTTTAACACATAACCAGATCGTAACCGTTAATTCTTTTGAAAATGAAGCCATCAAAAAATTCCTGAATACTTTTCAGAATCGCAGCACAGACAATAAGAACATGATGGTGCTGAAAATTTTTGAAAAAGTGGTAACCAATTACCTGGATTTTTTGAAAGAGATCAACCAGCGGCGGAACCTGCTGGAACAAAAACTGTATGATGCCAACCGGAATTCGGAATTGCTGGAACTGGTGAGGATACAAAAAAGCCTGGTGTATTTCATTACCGCACTCCGCAGCAATGAATTGCTGATGATGAAAATAGTAAGAACTAATTTTTTACAGTTAAACGAAGATGAAAAAGAATTTCTCGATGACCTGATCGTGGAAACCAGCCAGGCGCTTGAAATGGCGAATACCTATACCACTATTCTCAGCAGCACGCTGGATGCTTTTGCCAGTATTATATCCAACAACCTCAATGCAGTAATGAAGCGGTTGACATCCATTACCATCATTATTTCATTGCCAACCCTCATTTCCAGCATTTATGGGATGAACGTACCCATACCAGGGCAGGATCTGCCACATTCATTTTATGTACCACTTATTATTTCGCTGACGCTGGCGGTTGTTATCAGTGCTTATTTTTTAAAGAAGAAATGGTTTTAATATCAACGTACTAAGTACGGAGTACTTTAGTATTTAGAACTGCGACCAGACAAAAAGAACAATATGTTTACTATAAGAGTTTACGGTATTCTCATCAATGAAATGAAACAGGTGCTGGTAAGCGATGAGTACATACGTGGCAATTATTACACAAAATTTCCGGGTGGCGGCTTAGAGATTGGCGAAGGAACCAGGGATTGCCTGCAAAGGGAATTTATGGAAGAGATGAATTTAAAAGTAGCTGTTGGGGAACATATTTACACCACAGATATTTATCAAAAAAGCGCTTTTAATAATGCCCACCAGGTATTGTCTATTTACTACCTGGCCACCGCAATGGAACCAATTACCGTACCGTTGAGAAACACCCGGTTTGATTTTGATGAGCAGCAGCTTAGAATATATGAAGTGAAAAAACAAATTGAAACTTTCCGTTTTGTTAACTGGGATAATTTTTCTGCTGATGCTGTTACGTTGCCACTGGATAAAATTGCAGCTACCATCGTAAAAGAAAAATTGTAACCGATGATGTACGATCATTTTTTTGACAAGGATCATATTTTAGAAAATGAAAAGGTAAGGCTGGAGCCATTGAAAGATAAGCATTTTGAGTTGCTGCAACCGGTTGCCTTGAACAAAATACTGTGGGAGTTTACGACTGCCAAAATTAATACTTATGCTGATTTTAAAAAATATTTTGACATGGCGATGGAAGAGAAACGCCTGCAAAAGTCGTATCCTTTTGCTGTGTATGATAAGCAGCAAAACCAATATGCAGGCTGCACCCGGTTTGGCAACATCGAATTTAAGCACAAAAAAGTGGAGATCGGGTGGACATGGATCCATCCCCAACTCCATGGCACCGGCTTTAATAAGCAATGTAAATTTCTGCTGCTCAGTTTTTGTTTTGAAACGCTGTTGCTCAACCGGGTGGAGCTAAAAACCAGCAGCCTTAACCTACGGTCGCAAAAAGCCATGCTGAAAATTGGTGCTGTAAAAGAAGGTATATTGCGGCGAAATATCATTAATGATGACGGCAGTACCAGGGACAGTGTGTACTTCAGTTTTATCAAAGAAGAATGGCCGGTGATAAAAGAAAGGATATTTGCACCGTTGCTATCACCATAATAGTTATTGTATTAAATCCGGGGGCAGGTGGTATGGCAAGCAAATGCGACCTTAATTGCTGATGCGGTATAGCTTTGAAGGTTATGTCAACTTACGTCCGAATAGAAAGATATGAGGCTTGTTTTTTTAGGCTTACCTAATTTACTTTTTAGTATTTACTAATTATTGTGTATTATTGCACTTGTAAATTTTGTGCAATGAAAAAAACCTATGCAGTGTTGACTTGTATTGTTGCAGTTGTCTTTGTAATACAAGCCTGCTCAAAGCTTCAGCCTGCTGCACCTCCGGATGATCAATTATTAGACGGCCCGGTGGGAGGGCTTACCTATGAACAAAACCGGCTCTTTCTTGCCGGGGATGTAGCATTCAACGATGAAATATTTACGCCTCAAACTGGATTGGGCAGCATATTTGTTGCTACCAGTTGCGGCAGTTGTCATGCAGGCGATGGTAAAGGCACACCCTTTACAACCCTTACAAGATTTGGGCAGACAGACAGCACTGGTAACCAATTTTTACATGCCGGGGGCCCCCAGTTGCAAAACAATTCCGTGCCGGGATTTACTCCTGAGCAAATACCCGCAGGTGCTGCCTTCTCAAAATTTACACCACCAGCCAATACTGGATTGGGCTTTTTGGAATTGGTTAGTGACGCTGATATTTTGGCAATGACAGATGCTTCCGATGTGGACGGTGACGGCATTTCAGGTGTACCCAACTACGATTACTTACCCTCATTCCTGCATCCAGCGGCTAATGCCATTCCGGGGAATGGGAAATACATACATCGCTTTGGTAAAAAAGCGGCCGCTTACAACCTGCTGCATCAAACCGTAAATGCCTACAACCAGGACATTGGCATCACGTCCACTTTTAGTCCGCTGGATGTGTACAGCGGCCTTTCAATTGACCCTGAGGTAACGGATGTGACTGTGCGAAATGTTGTGTTTTACCTGCAAACATTAAAAGCTCCTATACAAAGAAATCAACATGATGCAGCGGTGCAACAGGGTAAGCAATTGTTTATACAGATAAATTGTGCCGGATGCCACAAACCGGCGCTAACCACTGGCTACTCTGCAGTTGGTGCTTTAAGCAATCAGATTTTTTTCCCATACACCGATCTGCTGCTGCATGATATGGGCCCTGGTTTGGATGATGGTTATACAGAGGGATCAGCAAAAACCTTTGAATGGCGCACGCCACCCTTGTGGGGGTTGGGCTTATCGCCGAACTCACAGGGCGGGCAGTATTTTCTGATGCACGACGGCAGGGCGAAAACCATTGAACAGGCCATTGACCTGCACGGAGGAGAAGCATTGCAAAGCAGGAATAATTTCAACCAACTGGCCGCCGGAGAAAAAGAGGCGGTGCTCAAATTCTTACAATCATTATAGGAAAAATGAACAGGAAAAGTTTTATAAAATCTTGCGGCATGGCATGTGTTGGAGGCAGTGCTGTTGCGGCCTTATTGCAAAGTTGTGGTATTTCAAAAACAATGACAGGTGCTATCAGCGACAGCGACCTGGTTGTTTCGTTAGCAGATTTCGAAACAAGGGCTGGCAAAGAAACGCACTACAAAAATTACATTATTGTAAACAACGATCAACTAAAATTCCCTGTTTGTGTGTATCGTATTGATGCCAAAACCTATTCAGCACTTTGGCTGCAATGCAGTCACCAGGGTGCAGAGTTACAGGTATTTGGCGACAAGTTGCAGTGCCCTGCGCACGGCAGTGAGTTTAATAATAAAGGCATGGTTACCGGCGGGCCTGCCAGTGATCACCTCCGTTCGTTTCCAGTGACTGTTGAAAATGATCAATTAAAAATTTCATTGAAAGCTGTATGAATAAAATAATGATCCTCCTGCTGTCTGCATTCATTTTTCACCAGCCATTACAGGCTCAGATAGACCCCCTGCTGTTAAGAGAAATTCCTAAAGATACGATACCTGGCAAACTGAATATGGATGCTATTTATAGCCGTCCCTTTGCGGCCGTGGGTAAATTGCCTGTTTCTTTGGGTGGGTATGTAGAAGCCAACTGGCAAAACCTGGGTACCAATGGTGTAAGCGACGGCCACCAGTTTCAGTTTCGCCGGCTAACCCTGTTTGTAGCATCTACCATCAGTAAGCGAATCAAATTTTTGAGTGAGATAGAATTTGAGCCCGCAGACAAAGCGATTGCTGTGGAGTTTGCAGCGGTTGATATTGAACTGCATCCGTTGCTTAATTTAAGGGGCGGAATGATCGTAAATCCTATCGGTGGTTTTAACCAAAACCATGATGGGCCTAAATGGGAATTTACTGACCGGCCGATTGCTGCCACACAAATGCTGCCGGCTACCTGGAGCAATGCGGGCTTTGGACTGTATGGCAAACAATACAACAAGAACTGGATGTTTGGTTACGAATTTTATATAACGGGTGGTTTTGATAATTCGATTATTGAAAATGATAAAAACAAAACTTTTTTACCGGCCGCGAAAAACAATACAGAGCGTTTTGAAGAACAGGCCAGCGGAAGCCCTTTGGTAACCGCAAAAATTGCGCTGCGGCATAGCAAGGTAGGGGAGATGGGGGTATCCTACATGGGAGGGGTTTATAACAAATGGCAAGACGATGGTATTGTAATAGATGATAAAAGAAGGCTGGATGTTTTTGCTGTTGATTTTAATACCACCCTGCCCGTACTCCAAACTTTTATCAGCGGTGAATGGGCCTGGGTAAAAGTAAACGTGCCCACTAACTATACAGAGCAATTTGGTAATCGGCAACAGGGAGGCTTTATTGATTTGGTACAACCTTTTCTGAAACGATCGGTACTGGGTTGGAAAGATGCGGTATTGAATATTGCGCTGAGGGCAGAATACGTGGATTGGAATGCAGGTAAATTCAAATCTACCGGCACCAATATTGGCGATGACCTGTGGAGCATTATGCCAGCCATTAGTTTTCGTCCCACTTTGCAAACAGTGCTCCGGTTAAACTACAGGTACCAGCATCAAAAAGATATTTTGGGTAATCCGCCAGCTAAGACGGGAGGTTTTAGTTTTGGTGTCAGCACTTATTTTTAGCCAGGACCGGTCCTGTTTTCATGGCACTGCCGGAAAGGATAAAAGATCAGAAATAAAATAAAAATGTTTAGAATATCTGTCACGGCAATCCTGGGCGGGATTGAAATGTTAACCTGGCATACCACCGTTGGCAGTGACGGCACTAGAGGAAGCAAATGCTGGACTGTGGATGCGGAACAAAAAAAAATAATATTGCCCAATAAACAAAATCCTTATTTTTAAAAAGTTTTCAAACAAGCATAAGGAACCAAAACCAGTAGCAGCATAATTTGCAGCAAGGAGGTTGTAAAAATATCGTAAGGGATGCACAGGGTAAGAACGAATAAAGTAATCATCAGGGATATAAGCTGGTTGTCGTTTAACAGCAGGGTACTGCAGGAAGCTGCCGATGAATCAGTACCGCTGAAAGAAAGGATGAAGTTTCTCGGTATTTTCTCCAACAACTTAGATGAGTTTTTCAGGGTGAGGGTGGCCACACTGCACCGGATGATTGAGCTGGGCAACAGGGGTAATATGCACCTGGAACTTACCCCGGACCTTATACTGGAATCTATCCAGGAGATTGTGCTGAAACAACAAAAAGAATTTGAACGCATCTGGAATGAAATACTAAGGGAGCTTAAAAAGCAGAAAATATTCCTGGTGAATGAAACCCAGTTGAGCAGGGCGCAGAAAAAATTTGTACTGGATTATTTTGATGAAGAGGTACGCAGCAACATGGTACCGCTGATGATCGAAAGTATACAGGCATTTCCCACACTGAGCGACAAAAGCATCTATCTTGCCTGCAAACTCAGTAAAAAAGATAAAAGCATTGCGCAGCGTTTTGCACTGGTGTCGGTGCCGGCACGGCGGCTGCCAAGGTTTGTGACACTACCATCAAAGCAGGGTGAACAGCATATTATTTTGCTGGAAGATATCATCCGCTACTGCCTTCCTTATATTTTTTCTTTTTTTGGATACGATACTTTTTCTTCCCATATTATTAAAGTAACAAGAGACGCTGAAATAGATATTGACAGCGATATTGAAACATCGCTGATACAAAAAATTGAAAAAGGATTAAAGAACCGGAAGAAGGGAAAGCCCGTTCGTTTTATTTATGACAAAGACATTGATCCGTCGCTGCTTACTTACCTGGTAAAACGGTTAGGGTTAACCCAAAAAGATAATTTGATACCGGGTGGACGCATACATAATTTCAAAGACTTTATCAATTTTCCGGAGCATGTTTTTTCACAAAAGAGCCAGCGTAAAAAACCTTTTGTACACCCGTTGCTGAAAAATTTTAAAAGGGTAACAGAGGTGGTAATGCAAAAAGATGTGCTGCTCAATTTTCCTTATCATTCTTACGACAGTGTGATAGATTTATTGAGAGAGGCTGCAATTGATCCTGAAGTGACCCAGATCAAAATTACCTGCTACCGGCTGGCTGGCCGTTCTAAAATTATTAATGCCATCACCAATGCAGTACGCAATGGAAAGCAGGTAACGGTGGTAATAGAATTAAGGGCCCGGTTTGATGAAGAGGCCAACCTGGAATGGAAAGAAGAACTGGAAGAAGCCGGCGTGAAAGTATTGCTGGGCGTGCCCAACCTGAAAGTGCATGCCAAACTTTGCCTGATAAAAAAAGTGGTAAACAGACAAACCATCCATTATGGTTTTGTTAGCACCGGCAACCTGAATGAGTCCACCGCAAAAATCTATGGCGACCATTGCCTGCTCACTTCAAACAGGAATATCATGGCCGATGTAAACCGGATATTTCATTACCTGGAACAACCTAAAACAAGGATACAGTTTTTGAAAGCCTGCAAGACCTTGCTGGTATGTCCGACCAATATGCGCAGGCAGTTGACAGTGCTGATGGACAAAGAAATAAAATCAGCCAAAGCAGGTAAGGCTGCTGCCATTACGTTAAAGATGAATTCACTCAGCGATGTAGAACTGATCTCAAAACTATACGAAGCCGCCAAAGCGGGAGTGGAGATAAAAATGGTGATAAGAGGCATCTGCTGTATGCTTACAGAAAACAATAAATTTAAGACTGCGGTGCAGGCCATCAGCATTGTGGATGAATACCTGGAGCATGCCAGGATAATGATCTTTCATAATGGTGGACATGAAAAAACATTTATCTCTTCTGCCGACTGGATGGTAAGAAATATTGACCACCGGGTAGAAGCTGCCTGCCCGATTTTTGATAAAGATATTCAGCAGGAAATAAAAGATATGCTACAGATACAACTCTCGGATAATATCAAGGCACGCAAACTGGACAACGAACTCAGTAACCAGTACATCAACCCTCGAAACAGGAAAAAAGTACGGTCGCAGATAGAAACGTACAATTATTTATTCCGCAAATTATCCACATAGTACCACCCCGGAGATTTGTTTTTTTAAAGTACGTCGCATACACACCTATCTTTGTTCAGGTGCAGGTAAAGTATGGCAGTTGAAGAAGGGTATGAGCCAGGGGAAGAATTGCTATTTTGGTTCATTGGCAGCGTTTATTTTTGGCAAAGAAGAACACGCTTGCACAATATTCATAATTGAACTTTATTGCTGTATCGTGGACTATGTTCATTCAATGTCGTTTAGTTAGTTAAATCTCAAGTGGCGGGTGGGGCACCCGCCACAGCTGAAGGCCAAGGTTGGTGTCCCCACCAACCTTAACTAAACGAAATTGAATGATCATTGATTTAAACAATTTCTTCGCCTGGAAAACAGTTTATCAGCTAAGCAAATTGCCAACCACCAACTGGTCACTAATAACGGATGGCCTCATTCCAAATTGTCGCTGCCGCAAGTGGTTTGCGAAGACACAAACCACGGCTCAGCGGGTCAGTGTCCTCACCGACCGGAATCTGGAGCGACAATTTGAAATGCAGTTCATCAGCTAAGTAGATTGCCAAACACCTACTGTTATTAATAACTGATCACTGATCACCAATTACTGATAACTAACTATAATTTGAACTTAGCAGCAATAGATATCGGCAGCAACGCAGCAAGGCTTTTGATCACCGAAGTGATAAAGGATGCATCCGGCAACACAGTGTTTAATAAATTAAACCTGGTAAGGGTACCGCTTCGCCTTGGCTTCGATGTATTTGAACAGGGATATATTTCGAAACCTAGGCTTGGCATGATGTTGCAGACAATGAAAGCATTTAAGCATTTGTGCAATGCGTACGAAGTAACCCACATAAAAGCCTGCGCCACCAGTGCCATGAGGGACGCAAAAAATTCTCCCGATATCATTAGAAAGGTAAGACTGGAAACTGAGATTAGCATAGAAGTGATCAGTGGCGATTACGAGGCAGGCCTCATTTATGAAAACCATGTGGCAGAGAACATGGATAAAGAACACAGCTACCTGTACATAGATGTGGGCGGCGGCAGCACGGAGTTGTCGTTTTTCAGCAACACTATTTTGATCTATAAAAAATCATTCAATATCGGCACGATCCGGTTGCTGAAAAATATGGTGACAGACAAGGAATGGGATGAAATGAAAGAAACGGTAAGGGCATTTACCAAGGGCCATAAAAAAGTAGTGGCCATCGGCAGCGGAGGCAATATCAACAAGGTTTTTTCTATGAGTAAAAGAAAAGATGGCAAACCTTTGAACCTGGAATTACTGAGGGATTACTATAAAGAGTTGAGCAGTGTAACCCTTTCTGACCGCATTCTAAAATACAGTCTCCGCGAAGACAGGGCGGATGTTATTGTGCCGGCACTCCTCATTTACGTTAATACCATGCGCTGGGCTGGTGCAGAAGAAATTTATGTGCCCAAGATCGGTTTGGCCGATGGGCTCATACGGCACCTGTGGGATGAGGTGAAGGGTAATTAATTGAAACAGGAAGCGTTAATGAACGAACTGATAAGCTGAAACCCGGCATGGCCCTTTATAAAGCAATTAATTGGCCGCAATAAAGAACATGTAAAATAATGCGGCTGAAATCAGCACCAGTACAATGGTACCAGTTGCTTTAGAAAGTTTTGCCCTGTTGATAAAACTCAGTGTAAAACCAACAGCCATCAATACCAGCCCCAGCCATACCAAATTGATATAAGGAAAAATGTAGGCTTTCAGCGTAACAAAGTCGATCATCCGGTCTGACTCTTTTACCCCGATCTTTATTTTATTCAACCCTGTATTTACCCCGGCAAATTTAATAAACAGGTTTTGTGCATATACCGTATCATCTATTTGACTGATGCCTAAGCTGTCTACCATAATCATTGGCGTAGCATAGTATTTCGAGCTGTCACTGGCGGTAATAGTGATGTCTGCTATCACGGAAGGGCCTGCAGGTTGTATTTTGAATTTATTGGAAGGCGGATTTTTAATGGCTTTATTAAAAATCATGTACCCCTTTGAATAAAAAATGGTATCCCCTTCCGCAACTTCATGAATTTTAAAGCTGGCAGTGTCAACATTTTTTTCCGGATTCATGGCATAGGAGATGTAGGTAAACACATCGTGGGTAAGGTAGTTTTTTGTGTCGGGATTGCTGCTCATGTTGTTGTCCTTCATAAGGTACACATCAGGACTCAGCATAAATGATTCGGTCACTTTTTTGGTGGCAGCATTTTTACGTTCAAACAACAAATGATAAAAACGCCTGCCTGCTTCATGTCCCAGGCTGTCGTTGAGATAAGTAACTTCATACTCGTCCATCCTGGAAGGTAACTGTCTTACCAGGTTAATATTTTCTGCTGCATTATCCTGCTGTTTTGTCAACGGGTCGATGCCCATCGGAATGGAAAAGTTTTTATATTTTTCTTCGCTGATGATTTTTTTATTGCCGGATGAAATGATCATGCCGCCGATCATCAGCGCAAACCCAAGGTGTGCCACAGAGGCGCCTGCCGACTTTAATTTGCCATTTAACCCGGTCCAGATATAGGATGCGTTAGCCGTTACTGAATAAATGGTGGCAAACAGTGCAACATACAACGCCACCAGGAAGCCGGGACCTTCTTTGCCGTAAGTAATGGGATAGAAAATGGCCAGCAGGAGTGTGATGATTGCAGCAATGAAAGTTGGTACCGCTATCTTTTTTAGTGTATAAGATGCAGGTGTTGATTTGTATTTCAGGTATTGCGTAAAGGCACTTAATATTCCAATAATGATGGCAATCAGCACCATTATTTTATTATAGGCAAACTCCGGGTTTTCCGGCATAGCCAACGGTCCACCGTTGATTTTACTGATCAGGTCTTTTAAATAGGGCATTTTATTATAAACCGGCACTGAGGTCAATCCGATAATAAATAAAGCAGATAAAAATAACACCAATGCTCCTATAAACATCCAAAACTCCCGTGAGTCCATCGACTCTTCTTTAATAACTGTTGGTATTTTTTTAAAGTTGATAAAAAACAGCAGCAGGGAGCCTGCAGCAAATACATACATAAATGATTTTATCAGGTTATTCATCGCATTGCCGGCTTCTGTAAAAGCATGCACGGAGGTATCGCCCAAAATTCCCGTCCTGGTTAAAAAAGTGGAATACAATACAAAAACAAAACTGAGGATGGCAAATAAATAACTAGCCCGTAAAGAGTGACCGGTCGCTTTGTATATTACCATCGTGTGCAACCCGGCCATTAAAATAAGCCACGGTACCAGCGATGCATTTTCTACCGGATCCCAGGCCCAGTAGCCGCCAAAGGATAAGGATTCATAGGCCCATTTTCCACCCATCATAATGCCTACCCCCAGCACACAGGCACTGAATAACGCATAAGGCAACGCAGGTTTTACCCAATCGCCCCAGCGTTTGGTTTGTATGCCTGCATAAGCGTAAGCAAATGGAATGATAGTAGAAGCAAAACCTAAAAATAAAATAGGGGGATGTATCACCATCCAGTAATTGCGCAGCAATACATTCAGGCCTATGCCATCTTTCATCAGGCTTAAATAATTGGGCATGGCGAAGATGGGGCCATTGATCTCATTGCGGGTTAATACAAAGGGGCTGTTGCCGATCTTGGTACCAAACAGGTACACGCCCATAATCATCATGGCTAAAAAAAACTGCGCAAGGCTTACAATTGTCATTACCGGCGCTTCCCAATCCTTACTTTTTTTAATCAGGATGATTCCCAGTATACAATGCCATATCGTCCACAATAAAAAACTGCCGCTCTGGTCTTCCCAGATAGAAGCAAATAAGTATTTAAATTCCAGTTCTTTGGATGTGTGTTTGTAGGCGTATAAATATTCGATGTAGTGATGCGAACAGATATAGAAGATACAGCCAAACACGATGAATACAGCTCCTGTTTGGATCAAAAAACAAACCTGGGCAAATTTTACCCAGGATAACTTTTCAGCAAGCACTTTTTTATATGACCCGGTAAAATAAGCGACGGTGGAAAGCAGTGAAGTGATAAAAGCAAGCAATACAAAAAAATGTCCCCATTGTCCTATTCCTAAGTGTTCCCCTTCAAATTGCATGTGTTATTTTTTTAGCTATGAGCTTTAAGCTGTGTTGGCAAAACCAATCATTTTCATCTACTTGGGAATCTGTTTTGATTTGTAATATCTTCAGACGATCACCCGTGACCATTTTACTAATCACCTACCACGGTTTGCTCCAGGTTTTTTTTATCGTCCTTATATTTACTTGGGCATTTTAGTAATATGTCTTTGCATTCAAAAACATCACCCTGCATTTTGCCTTTCAAAACAATTCGCTCACTGTGCTCCAGTTCGGTTGGTTTTGTATTGTGGTACACCACTTTCGTTCTTCCTCCGAGGCTGTCAATAGCGGTAAATGAAAGGTAATTTGGATTATTGGCCGGGTCGTAATCCAGCGGAACAGACCTGTCGAGTTTAGCTATCAGGTGAACAAATTTCCCCTGTTTCTGCCTTGCGGAATCAATGGTGTCGTAGGTGGAGAAATCAACAGATAGCATCAGCAGTGCGCCAATAGCGAATGCTATGCCTATCAATAGTATTATATGTGTTCTTTTCATAAGTTCTTTTTTGCGCTGCAAAGTTAACACAAATGAGCTTGTTGTATTTTAATTTGTTTAAACGGTTAACAGCAAATGGCATACCCGAATCACATAGCTGTATTGGAAATCCTTTTATGGGGCGAATCAGTTATTTCATGAAATCTACTTGGAGCATTCTTTTGACCACAACGTAAACATCGCCATCGGGTGGTACAGCCGTCTGCACCCGTGTTGATAAAACCCCGCCGGGATTTTTTTATTTAAACTACCGCCAATGTACTGTAACCCTGTATCTTTGCTGCCGTTTTTGCCCGGCTACACCCTGGTGCCTTTTCATTCAAATAAAAGTAATGACTGATCTTTCAACATTTGATCCCAACTCAGTTGGTAACCCCAACAACAATATTTTTGGTTTACCTTTTTCCGAGGAAGATGCCAGGCTGGTAATTCTCCCTGTTCCCTGGGAAGTAACGGTAAGTTATAATGCAGGTACAGCAAGGGCCCCGGAACATATCTTTAAAGCAAGCCTTCAGATCGACCTGTTTGATCCCGAATTTCAGGATGCCTGGAAAGAGGGCTTTTTCATGCGGTCATGCGACCGGAAAATTTTAATGAAAAGCGATTACCTCCGTAAAGAAGCTGAACTCTATATCAATTATATTTCGGAAGGCGAAGATGTAAACGACAACAAGTTTATGTGCAAAACACTGAAGGAAGTAAACGCAGGGGGTTTGTACATGAACGAATGGGTGTACGAGCAGACGAAAGACCTGCTGAATGCAGGAAAACTGGTGGCGTTGCTGGGAGGTGATCATAGTACGCCGCTGGGTTATTTTAAAGCCATCGCGGAAAAACACGGTGACTTTGGCATCTTGCAAATAGATGCTCACTGCGACCTCAGGGCAGCGTATGAAAATTTTAAATATTCCCATGCGTCGATCATGTACAATGCGCTGGAAGAAATACCAGCGCTGAAAAAGTTGGTGCAAGTGGGCATTCGGGATTATTGTGAAGAAGAGTGGGTTTACATTTCCAACAACAAAAGCCGCATTACAACTTTTTTTGACAGAGACATTAAAGAACGCCAGTACGAAGGAAACACCTGGCAGTCCATTGCTGATGAGATCATTGAGCAGTTGCCACAAAAGGTATTTATCAGTTTTGATATTGACGGGCTTGATCCAAAACTATGTCCGCACACGGGTACACCGGTACAGGGCGGCTTTGAAGCGGAGCAGGTATTTTATTTGTTCAAAAAATTATTGCGGAGCGGCCGCCAGTTGGTAGGCTTCGATTTGAACGAAGTGGGCGTGAGCCGCGATGAATGGGATGAAAATGTTGGTGCCAGGTGTTTGTTCAGGTTATGCAGTATGCTCGTGTCTGCAAATACACCGGCCAGTGTGTAAATTTATTATGTAACTGCTGATATGTACACCCTGATCTTAAAAGACAATGGAACGGATATCGAATTAATGGTAACACGTGCGTTACTGGCCCTGTCTGCGGCAGCTTCTTTTACTTCCAATACCAGTGAACATGCTATATTGAGTACCGTTACGGCTTTGCTGCTGCTGTTGATGGCGCTTTTTACAAAAGCATTGATGCAAAAATTCCGGATCGGCAAAATACTAATGTTGCTTACGGCTGCTGTGCTGCTTTTTATCTCCACTCAGTCCCTGGCGTTTTCACTTATATTATTGTTTTACGGGTCCATTCTAAAATTTTTTTATACAACACCCGCGGTACACATTTCAACAGAAGGGATTTGTATAAGAAAACTCTTTTCTAAGCCGCTCCATCCCTGGGGTAGCTTTAACAATGTTATTTTAAAAGACAATTTGTTGACCCTCGATTTCAGGGATAACAAATTGCTGCAGTTAGAAGCGCATGAAAACGCGGGCATTGACGAAAAACAGTTCAATAATTTTTGTGCAGCTCAACTAACGCAGTAAATTTTTGTGGAATGTAAACGGGGTTGCATCTCTGCAACAAACTATTTGCTATGGCAGCCAACTATTCCCTCAGCATTGTACATCCCTCAATTGAATTATTGAAAAATGCATCGCGGCTGCTCCATTTCATGGCGGCCGCTTTTATTGCAATCAATGCAGCGCATCAACTGTCGGCGCATGAAGGCAGCAGTATCATCTGCTACACCCAGTTGGTGATTGCATTTGATATTTTTATCCTGGTATTTTTTGGTGCAGGCATCGTGACCGGGTCGCCCCGGGTAAATGTGCTGTTTCGTTTTATTGAGGCGTCCACTTTTCTTGGGCTTGCCTTCACGCTAACAATGGGAAACCATCCTGTTTTAGGTGTGTTACACGCTGTTTTGAGTATAGTGTATTTTTTCCTTTTTTACCGTGAATGGCGGATTTCTGTTTCAGAAGCCGTTGAATTAAAGGCGTCCGGAATTACTGTTCCTTATTTTTTTGCCCATGCCGAAATAAAGTGGCTGCATATTAAGAAAGTGGTTGCAGGCTACAGCTCCGTTAGTATTGAAACCGTAATGGATGAAAAAGTTCAATTTCAACTGCGTAACAATTTAAAAATTGAAGAACTGGAGCAAATAAACGATTTTTGCAGCCTTCATTCACAATTGTGCAGTTAACCTGGCTTTTACATCAAAGCACTGCTAACTGCAAAACGTTCAACTTTTATGTTACACAGCAGCCCCTTTATTCTTTACTCTGATGGTAAGGGAAATATTTTTGAAGACACTTCACTTTATGTAACCGGCCGCAGCGGCTGGGATGCGCTGCCTGTGCCAACCGATGAATGGATAGAACTCCCCACTGGCGGTAACCTCTACGAACTTCCGGGCAGGAGAGGAATTGGTATTGATGTGGAAACAGGCGACATGCGTTTATGTGATAAAGGATGGGCAGTAGCAGCATTCATTCCACCTGCCCATACCGGCCTGTACATGGCAGCGTATGAAACATCGGATGATGCACCCACGTTGCCATTATTTTGTTACACTGCTGCCGGATGGCTGGATGAGAAATTTTATGTTCCTGCTATCCGCATCGAGCAGGACATCCGGCAAGAATGTGCGGGTTACGATGAAGGACAGATAGCAACCGGGGCAGCACATTTATTGCAGGCTTATCCGCACAACCGGCTGGTAAAGCATTTAATGGAAAATTGCTGCAACACGTACCATTGCCCAGCCGCAAGAAATTTTGCGATGGGCCGTTGGGAATGCCCGGTACCAACATCGCCGGCCTGCAATGCCAATTGTATTGGCTGCATTAGTTTTCAGCCAGTTGAAGAAACGATCGTGAGTACCCAGGACAGGCTAACGTTTAAGCCTACCCCGGAAGAGATCACAGAATTTACGGTACCACATCTGGAAACGGCCCCTTTCCCGCTCATTAGTTTTGGCCAGGGTTGCGAAGGCGAACCTTTGCTGATGTGGGAAACCATCCATGAAAGCATCATCGAAATAAGAAAGCACACTTTAAAAGGAAACATCAATATCAATACCAACGGCAGTAAGCCCGATGCAGTAAAAGCCTTGTGTGAAGCAGGTTTGAACAGCATCCGGGTTAGCACCAACTCTGCCAGGGAAAAAATTTATACCCCATACTACCGACCCAATAATTATGTGTTTGATGACCTGAAAGAGAGCCTGAAAATTGTACGTAACTATGGTGGATGGACCAGCATTAACTATTTTGTTTTTCCAGGTATGACGGACAGTATTGAAGAATACGAAGCCTTGCGCCAACTCATTATCGAAACTGACCTTTGTATGATTCAGTGGCGCAATTTTAATATTGACCCAGACTGGTACCTCGGAAAAATTGGGGTAACAGAAACTGGTGAGTGCATGGGAGTAAAGCAAATGATGGAACTGCTCCGGGAAGAGTTTCCTAACCTGAAGTTTGGTTATTTTAACCCATCTATTGAAAGGATCAGGGGTAATTTTGAAATGGATTTCGCACATTGATAAGTGTGAGCCCAGCAAGCCAAGGCCTAAAGCGTACACCATCTTTTGTATCTTTTAAATCATCCTGTTTACTGGTACAAATACCTATAAGTTGAATGATACAGTAAGTGAATTAATTTATTTCGGGGATTTTTAATCCCGATCAGTTAGCCTTGCCGGTAATGGTTAAATTAAAACCTGTTGAAACAGTTACTGCGCTTCCAGGTGACAACTGCAAACTGTAGCAGAATGCTTCGCTGCTTACTTCTGGAAAATAGGGGACCACAGCAGGAATAATTACATCTGTATTTTCGTCAGGTAGGATGCCACAATCCCAGTTCGCTGCATCTTCCCATGCAGTGCTCACAATACCATTCCACCAAACAGCAAATTTCAAAAGATGTTCAGCACTGTAAATACTGTTGTCTGCCACACACCTGTAGCGGTATCCATACATATCCGAGGCGGGTGCGGTGAGGGTAAGCGTCTGGGTACCTGTGCCACTGTATATTTCGGAATCGGTGATATCTGTAAAACCTCCACCTGTATTTACCTGCCACTGGTAGGTGTTGCCTGAAATGCCTGCTGCGTAAGTAATATTTGAATTAGGACAAATGCCTGGTTTAGCGCCTAATGTTGTTTTATGCAGGCCGGTGATGAGGGGTAAATTGTAATCAAAATAAATGGCTGCTTTATTTTTAAATTCATCACCGGATATTAACCCTGCTTTTGGTTTTATTTTAAATGATATGAAGCCGTGGCTGCCGGGTTCATCAGTGGCATTACTGGGTAGTTTTATATTTTTAAAATCCCAGGTAACCACATTGCCGTCCAGCCTGAATGTGTATGGATGGCTGGACGAAACGATATCAATGGTGTTCAGATCCAGCTTGGATGGTAAAGTATCTTTTACGGTAATAAAAAATGCAGTATCGGTTCCGGTATTTTGAAAACGTATTTGATATTGCAGGTATTCTCCGGCGGCATATTGCGTTGTGGTTAAAACGCCTGCATGTATTTCTGTTTTATCGTTGGCGGCAAGTGAGCCACTTACAACTTCTTTTAACCAGGATACATTATTCACAATAGAAGAATCCTCCACGAATGGACTGGCAACCACCTTCAGGGATAAGGTATCGCCGGTATTTAAAACAGGAGGGGTTGCAAGCATAAAAGAAACATATAAGGTATCAGTATGGAAAGCATTTAACGTAAATGGCCCCCACCAGATAGAATCTGCCTCCATACCGCTGAAGGGACGGCTTGCCTCTGCAAAGTTTTGCCTGTTGTCTTTATTAAATCCAATCACCACATCATTGATGTTGGTTGTGCCAACATTTTTGGTAATGATCCGGTAGGTGCTGTTAAAACCCGCCCTCGGCATTGAAAGCGGTGTTACCTGTATTTCAAGGTCATTGATGCCTTGTGCAGGAATCAGCGCAAAATCAACGGTGTCTGTTAAATCCCTTTCCCAAAAATTGCTGTTGTGTTGGGCTGGATAAACGGTGTAATAATTATTTGCGGGCACATAGGTTGTGATGTAGCTGCCGGTGTCGGCAGTGTTTAAAAACTGGCCATTGAAAATATAGCCGGTAATGGTGTCGGTTCGTTTCACACTGTTGATCCTTCCCACGCTGTAAAACCGCTCTGCGTCATCTTTAATATGGTTACCATTACTGTCAATAAATACCTGGCCCCTGATCGCATTGGTTATCCCGATTTTGCCTGCCACCATCAGCCTGTTATAAGCCGGCGAATGCTGGTACAGGTCGTCGTTATCCGAGGTGCTGGAACCAACAAAAAGAATATCATCATTCCTGTCCAGTTGTATATCGTTCAGGTTTTCATACCCGGTACCGCCAACGGCCTTTTGCCATAAAATGTCTCCTGCCGGATCGAGTTTTACAAATACAAAATCACCGCCGCCGTGTTTACCCCTGATGGGGCCATACTTATCAGAAGCGATGCCCGCTGTCATAAAATTCCCGTCCTTTGTTTTATGCAAACTGGAATAATTGTAGTTGTCATAAATATCATTGGGGAAGCTTACATAATTGGTATCCTGGTATCCTTTGTAAATGGTATGAAGTTTACTCCAGGTAATACTGCCATCAGATGAAATTTGCAAAACCCACAATGGCACAAAAGCTTCCGGGTAATAGGGCAGGTCACCGTCTTTTGAATCGGTAACACCTGTTAATAAGATGCCCCCGTTATTTTCTTCGGCACCCGTAAAGTAGCTGTTATTCCTGCCACCATAGCATTTGCTCCAGATAATATCACCCGTTGCATTTACATTTAGTATCCAGCCTTCTTCGCTCCATAAAGTGTCCCTGCCGTTTGGCCGGATGGTAAAGTGCTGGTGGGCTCCCACCACCTCTCCGTCATTAGAGTTAGTGCCTGCCAGTATTAATGAACTTCCGTTTTTCAGTGGAATGATCTTGTAGCCGTAGTCATAACTTCTGCCTCCGTACACCCTGGTAAAAAGGATCGCCCCGGTAGGGGATAATTTTGACATAAACACATTATTGAGGATCGTATCAAAGCTGTGCTTGACAAACGCCCCGTTGAAAGAACTCGTAGTTCCTGTTATTAAACAACTCCCATCTTCCAGCACAACAATATTCTGCCCCGGTTCGTCCTGCCTGGATCCGTTGATGATCGTGGTCCACTTCAAAAGGCCCAAAGAATCAAAGCTGGACACTACCACTGCATTGTCGTAATTCAATGACAGGGAATCCTGCAATACAGTACCCGCCAGTACCAGGCAACCGCCATCGCTGGTATGCTTAATGGCAGAAAGATAAGTGTACAGAGAGTTAGCAGGAAAATCGACTAAATATTTTTCCCAAACTGTCAAACCATCCTTATTAAGTTTGGCAATAAAAGGAAGACTTTGAATAATATTGGAAGAACCGGAATCCACCGTTTTTTGAGCACCAATAAAATAGCCATCGCCATTTTGCGTGGTATCGATCGACAGGCATTCATCGTAACTGTTACTGTTGCCACTAAAGTGCCGCAGCCATTTTACTCCATTGGTTGACCCCACTGGCTGCGGAGCAGGAAAATCAACTTTTTCAAAATAATCATAGATCATATAATTATGAACCGGTGCAGTTACCGTAACCCCGGGTATAATGTCCGGTGACAGGATAAAATGCCCAATCGTATCTCCTACCCGTGGATAGTCGAATATAATGCTGATAGAATCAGATACAGTGTTGCCGAATGGAGTTCGGTGTACGTCTTCAAAATTCCATTGCAGTTTCCCACTGCTCACAATACTTGCCACTGGAGTGGACCCTATCAAGGTGAGCGCAGGATTAAAATTTAGTGTAACCGTAGCCGGCATGTTCTGTAATAAACCATCGTAACCATACAGCAGTTTATATTGCCGGCTGCCGCCGAAAAAAGGTATATTTTCATTGGGTGTTTCAATAAAGGAAATAAGGCTGACAATACTATCCTTTTTTTGAAAGGCAAAATCAACCAAATCGCTGCCGCTTTGTACATATTCCCTATGCTGGTCATAAATGAAATCATAATTTTCGAAGTCAATCTCACCAATCATCCTTATCTCATACATCCCGGTATCAACATGCAAATAATACAAGCCCGAATCGTCGGTACTACTTAAATAGGTGATATCATAATAGCTTGCCTGTATCTCCCTGTTGGCCAAAACGGAGTCCCCGCCATCAAAAACATAGTTTCCATTCGCATCATAATAGCACCTGCCGGATATTTGTACCGCCTGCGAAAAACTGTTGAAAGATAATAGAATCGATAAAAGGCAAAGGCAATTTTTAATATTAAACGAAGTCGTGAACATTTCAATTAAAGGTAGTCTTTAAGTATAAAATCAATGCTGATTTCAGTCAGCTAAAACATAATTATATATCAGTGAAATACACAAATAGCCCTGCAGGATCAGTATTTTAAAAAGAGTTTCATATAGATATTATAATAGTCAAAGTTTTCCCAGTCACCCCTGCCTGTTGATTTATAAATATACCCGCCCTGCTCTGCACCTACAAAGCAAAATGAACAATTTAGATTGCTGTTGTCACATCCTGCAACTTCCAGGCCAACATATATTTCTTTTTCCTTAAGTTGAATGTGATAATCTGTTAGCTCAAACTCTTGAGCACTGCTTTCCATATCCATATATTTCACATACATGGCGATAGAATCCGTCACAATTTCTTCTGCCGGATAATTGTTCTTTACTTTTCTTATGTGCAACCTTACCAGGCATTGCTGGCAGCGGTTAGTTACTTTGAACCTCACTTTTTCTAAGTTATAAATAGGGCTTTCTACCGAAAATATCCTGCCTATTTCGCCGGAAGTACTGTCGGTGTTCCAGCTTCTGAGGTAAGCAAAGTTTTCGGTAGCTGCGCCAATGGTGTGAACGGTTGAGGTAACTTTTATATCCTCCATGTTTTCAATAAACTGCGCCAGTTTGAACTCATTTATTGTAAGGGCTGAAGCAACAGGAATGCGGATGTTTTTGTATCCAACTAAAGAAATCTGCAGGCTGTCCTTTTTCTTAATGCCCGAAACAGGCAAAGTAAAATAGCCATCTTTATCTGAAATGGTTCCCTGTTTATGAAGCATAAAACCAACGGAGACATAGGCTGCCGGCCGGTTGTCTTTTTCAAATAATATCCTGCCACTTATTTTGTTTTGGGCAGTTGCAGCAGTAGTAACAAAAGAAAAAATAATGAAAATTGTGAATGCACATATTTTAAAAATGTTTTTTATTTTCGGGGCCAATGAAGTGGAAATTTTGGGTGAAATATTGTTTGAAGGCTGTAAATTAGTTCTTTTTAGCGCTGTGAAAGGTATTCATTTCATTATCCTGAACGATTAGTAATAAAAGCGTTCCCGGTACCTTTCCCGGAGTTGTTATTTTAATGCAGACAAACTCTGCTACATAGTTTGCAACCAGATATTGATACACATACAAATAAAATATTGGTGGTAGTTTTAATTCGGAATGATACAGCCTGAAGGCCTTTCAACTTTGATATGCTTGCAATTTGTATTCTTGCCTGCGGCAATTCGCCCCGGCTAACGCTCTAAACAATAATTTATCATTGGTACTGGTAAAAATAATAGCATCACCAGAGATCCAGGGTGTAGAAAAAATACCCCCGTAATTCGCATCCGACTTATAGAAACTGTTCATTGCTTAATCGCTGAGCGGTGTACTGAATTGAAACACAAACCGGGTGCTCAATCGCTTTTGTAATCAATTTGTCCAACCCTTACCTTTGCGGCTCAAAAAACGGGATCGCATTTTCTAATTCGTGTAAATAGTGGAATTCGAATAATTAGTGGAATAAAAAATGAAGTACATCAACGAAATCAACAAGCGTAAAACATTTGCCATCATCTCTCACCCCGATGCCGGTAAAACTACTTTAACAGAAAAATTCCTCCTCTTTGGAGGTGCCATTCAAACTGCTGGTGCTGTTAAAAGCAACAAGATAAAGAAACATGCCACCTCCGATTTTATGGAGATAGAAAGGCAAAGGGGTATCAGTGTGGCTACCAGTGTAATGACTTTTGAATACAGGGGGCACCTCATCAACCTGCTGGACACACCTGGCCACAAAGACTTTGCGGAAGATACTTACCGTACGCTAACAGCAGTGGACAGTGTGGTGCTGGTAATTGACAGTGTAAATGGGGTAGAGGCGCAAACCCGCAGATTGATGGAAGTAATTGCCATGCGGAACACACCTGTAATCGTATTCATCAACAAAATGGACCGGGATGGCAAGAACCGTTTTGACCTGCTGGAAGAAATAGAGAATGAATTAAAGATACAGTTGCACCCCATGACTGTTCCGATCAACAGTGGTAAAGATTTTAAGGGTGTGTACGATTTGCATGAAAAAAGTTTGATCCTGTTTGCAGCCGGCACCAAAGGAAATGATGAAGATGTACTGGAAATAAAAGATCTGAACAACCCTGTGCTGGATGCTAAAATAGGAGAGAAGGATGCTAATACTTTACGGGAGGATGTAGAATTAATTGACGGTGTATATGGTGAACTGGGGATGGAAGACTACCTGAACGGTAAAGTGGCGCCGGTATTTTTTGGAAGTGCTGTCAATAATTTTGGGGTAAAAGAAATGCTGGATACGTTCATCCGCATTGCGCCAACTCCCCGCCCACGCCATACAACTGTAAGGGATGTGGCACCGGAAGAAGATAAATTCAGTGGCTTTATTTTTAAGATACATGCCAACCTGGATCCCAAGCACCGGGACAGGATTGCTTTTTTGCGGGTGTGCAGCGGCAGGTTTGAACGCAGTAAATATTACAAGCACGTAAGACTGGAAAAAGACTTCCGGTTCAATAACCCCTATAGTTTTTTAGCCCGCCAAAAGGATGTGATTGAAGAAGCTTTTCCGGGAGATGTGGTGGGTTTATTTGATACCGGTAACTTTAAAATTGGCGATACGTTAACGGAAGGTGAAAAGTTTTTCTTCACCGGTATTCCGTCGTTCTCTCCTGAAATATTTAAAGAGGTGCAGAACAAGGATCCCATGAAAACCAAGCAATTGGAAAAGGGTTTATTGCAGCTAACCGATGAAGGTGTGGCACAGTTATTTACCCAGTTTGGCGGTAACAAAAAGATTATTGGCTGTGTGGGTGAGCTCCAGTTTGAAGTAATTCAATACAGGCTGCTGCAGGAGTATGGCGCTTCCGTTCAGATGAATAGTTTGCCTTTTTACAAAGCCTGCTGGATCACCAGCAGGGACCCAAAAAAACTGGAAGATTTTACCAAGTACAAACAAGCCAATATTGCTGAAGATAAAGATGGCCACCTGGTATACCTGGCACAAAGCGAATGGTTTTTAAATACTGAAAGACAGAATAATCCGGATATTGAATTTCATTTTACTAGTGAAGTGCATAAATAGGGTTTAAAGTTGAAGGTTTAAGGTTATCAGATCATGCAGCTTTGATAAAATGATTGAAGAGATATAATGCAACGATATTATATTCCGGTATAATTAAAGGGTGTGATTGCCTTCAGCTCTTTTTTTACCCCGGCAGATACTTTTAATGATGCTATAAATTGATGGATGGCTTTCTTATCAATAGCAGCCTTGCCCCGGGTCAGTTCTTTCAATGCCTCATACGGTTGCGGATAATGCTCCCTTCTTAAAATAGTTTGGATGGCTTCTGCCACTACAGCCCAGTTGCTATCCAGGTCTGCATGTAGTTTCGCCTGGTTCAACACCAACTTTTCAATTCCTTTTTCAATTGATTTTACTGCAAGGATGGTATGTGCCACCGGCAGCCCGATATTTCTCAGTACGGTAGAATCAGTCAGGTCCCTTTGCATTCTTGAAACCGGCAGCTTGGCGGAAAAATGCTCCAGCAGCGCATTTGCAATTCCAAGGTTGCCTTCTGCATTTTCAAAATCAATGGGGTTTACTTTATGCGGCATGGCACTGCTGCCTATTTCACCCTTTTTAGTTTTTTGCTTAAAATAGTCCATGCTGATGTAGGTCCAAATGTCCCGGCAAAAATCTATTAGTATAGTGTTGATCCTTTTAATGGCATCAAAATGAGCGGCCAGGGTATCGTAATGTTCAATCTGCGTAGTGTATTGCTGTCGCTGAAGACCCAGTTTGTCTTCTGTAAATTCATTGGCAAATTTTACCCAGTTGTATTTAGGGTAGGCTACATGGTGAGCATTAAAATTACCCGTGGCACCACCAAACTTTGCGGTAAACGGAATGTAGCTGAACAACTGAATTTGATTCTCGAGGCGTTCAGCAAATACCAGCATCTCTTTTCCCAACCGGGTGGGAGATGCAGGCTGGCCGTGGGTTTTAGCAAGCATTGGTATCGTTTTATAATCATCAGCCATTTTACTGATGCCTGACTGCAGGTTTAAGATGGCGGGCAAATAGTCATGCTCCACTGCATGTTTCCAGCTTAATGGAATGGCGGTGTTATTAATATCCTGTGAGGTAAGTCCAAAGTGGATCCATTCTTTCAGTTGCGGGGCATTGCATTTGTCTAATTGTAATTTCAGGAAATACTCCACTGCCTTTACATCATGGTTGGTGACCTTTTCCGTTTCCTTTATTTGTTCCGCATCTTCAGTTGAAAAGCTGGCAGCAGTATTATGCAAATACGTTTTTACTGCCGCAGGCAGTTTAAAAAATTTCTTTTCGCCTAAAAATAAAAAGTACTCCACTTCCACGAGCACCCGGTATTTGATCAGGGCATATTCACTGAAATATTCATCTAAATGCTGCAATTGTTTCCGGTATCTGCCGTCAATGGGGCCAATGGCTGTAAGTGCTGAGAGTTGCATAATAAAAAATATGCGCAAAGATAACTGCTGCTGTTGAAAAAGTTCATGTACTTATCTTTGCAGGTATGAATTTGAACAAAGTGGCGGATACTGTTACCCCTTTAAGGAACAGCAACAAGATAAGAGTGGGTGCAGTAAGTTACCTGAATACAAAACCCCTCATTTATGGGTTGGAAAATGGTATGATGAAAGAAGAGATTGACCTGGTGATGGATTATCCCGGAAAAATTGCACAGGCGTTGCTGGATGATTCCATTGATATCGGCCTCGTACCAGTGGCTATCATTGCTGAAATGAAGGAATATCATCTGGATGCAGCTTACTGCATTGCGAGCGATGGTGCTGTGGCCAGTGTATGTTTGTTTAGTGAAGTTCCCGTGGAAGAAATAACAACCGTGCTGTTAGATTATCAAAGCCGCACCTCTGTTTTGCTGGTGCAATACCTGCTGAAAAAATACTGGAAGATCAACCCGCTATTTAAAAGTGCAGGGCATAACTTCATCAGCCTCATTAAAGGTACTACTGCTGCTGTTGTGATTGGCGACAGGGCCCTTCAACAAAGAAAATTCTCTCCCTATATTTATGACCTCGGTCTTACATGGAAACAACACACCGGCCTGCCTTTTGTATTTGCAGCATGGGTAAGCAACAAACCAATGACCGAACAATTCATAGCCGATTTTGATCAGGCCAATCAATTTGGACTCGATCGGCTGGAGGAAGTGGTACAGGAAAATTCATGCCCTGATTATGACCTGAAAAAATACTACACAGAAAATATCCAGTACCGGCTGGATGATTTAAAACGGCAGGGACTGCAGCTTTTTTTGGATTGGTGCAGGGCTTTAAAAACCAGCAGCATGCCGGTTTAAAAGTTCATGCTGATGTTCGGCAGCGGGTAATTCTTCACCGGCGGCTAACACTCGTTGCTACCGGTAGTTAATCGACCGTTGCCAGTTAGCCACGCTGTTTACTTAAACTACTTTCCACTGATTGTACTAAGACGGAGCATTTATTCGTTGTATACCATAGTTTCATGGGAATACCACTATTGGTATGCTTCCATTTTATTCACCCAGGCATTGAAAGTTAATTGTTGAATGAAAAAATTGCTGCTTCTTGCTGCTTTTGTTGTTGCTGTATCTTTTATGTACGGCCAGGTTTTGCCTGCTGCTAACCTGCTGAATACACTTACGCTTAAAGCCACCAAATTCGACGATTGGCTGGCAAAAAAGAAATTCTATTTTACTAATACCGCCGTCCATGGAGATACGCTGACAAAAATCTACCACTACAAGCCTGAAATCAAAAAAAATAAACCGGTTGATTCTGTAAAGCGTTCTATTGTAAGGAAAGATAATAAAGAGGAGTTCACCCTTACGTATCAAACCGCTTCCCGTGAGGAGTTTGATGCGTTAAAAGCCCAGTTAAAAGAAGTTGGCTTTTATTGTAACGGGGACGATGAGCCGGGAATGACCGGGCAGCTTTTATTCCAGTACAAAGATGTAACGGTAACGGTTTTTACAGAAACAAAAGACAGTATAACCACCTGTTCCTTGTTATTCTGTAAAAAAACATTTCCTGATCCGAAGGATATTTATTACGCTGATGATTTACTTTGTTTCACATCGCATGAATACCTGGTTCATTATTTTGGAGAAGAAAATGTAAAGAAAGATATTTATTATTTTTCAGGAAATGAACTGGCCAAATGTTCAGTTTTATTTTTAAATACTGGCAGGCAGGTTGTATTTATCTGGAATGATGAAGTGAATAAAAGGGATATCGCCAACTTGCTTTTTGGCGGTCAGCAGAAACTGAAAAGTTTGATCGATTCTGATCGGTTTATTGCAGAAAGCAACTGGATATTTAAAAGTGGCATCCATGCCGGTATGCCTTTATATGAATTAAGAATGTTAAATGGCGGTGACCTGAAATTTTATGGCAGCAATTCTGCCAATGCAGGAATAGTGGTTGCCGAAAATAACGGTAAAATTAATTTCAAAAAGGAAGAGGTGGTATTGGGCTGTATGAATTGTAACGACGGAAAATATGCATCAGCTTCTATATTGCATGCAGACGATGCCATTACCGATGGCCGCATTTTATTTGTACTTTCTGTAGTGTTGAATCCTGAACCTGGCACCAAACGTAACGCCCAAACAGCCAGCCCGGCAATAGTTACCAAGTAGAAATGCTATTTTACAGGTGATGGGAAATCAGTATTTTTTGTCGGCCCTGGAGTGTTGTTTCCATTACCATCTGTGCCCTGACCAACTTCAATATTTTTCCTGATTATCGTCATTGAATCCTGCTTAAGGGAGTGATAATTTTATATAAAAATTAATCATTTTAAAAAAAAGGAGGTTAATCATGGGAACTCAAGCAGTAACCAAAGCAACCGAAAAATTTCCATCAGTATTTGATGATTTCTTCAGGCCCTGGAATGAATTGATTACCAACGGTGGTAGTGGATGGAACCGGTTGATGAATATGCCGGCAGTAAACATCACAGAGAACCAAAATGATTTTCTTGTATCCCTTGCGGCACCCGGACTGAAAAAAGATGATTTTAAGATTGACGTGGATGGTAACATGCTTACCATCAGCAGTGAAAAAGAAGAGAATAAAGAGGAAAAAGACAAAAAATATACCCGTAAGGAGTATAGTTATTCATCTTTCAGCCGCACATTTACCATACCCGAAGACGTAAACAGGGATAAGATTGAAGCAAAGTATGAAGATGGAGTTTTGAAATTAATGTTGCCCCGTAAGGAAGAAGCTAAAAAGCTTTCAGCAAAACACATTGCTGTAAAATAAGCCAGCGATTGCCTGACTTATAACCCCACCATGATACAGTGGTGGGGTATTTTTATTCCTGCGCTTCACTATTTTTTTTCACCATAGAAAAAAATACTTTGAAACACTCTCTGCTATTATTGATTATTTCTTTGTTCAGTTTTAATCTACCTGCCCAGGTAACACCTGAACGGCTGCAGCAGTTTATTGCCACCAACCAGTACAAAGATTTAAATTATCCTGCACAGGTAACTGCATTTTACAGCCAGTTAAATTTTCGCACAGCCTGGATCCAGCAGAACGATATTCATAACTGCAACGTTTTTTTTAACGATCTGAAACTTTCCCGGGGCCTTGCCCTTAATGAAAAAGATTACCATTTTAGCCTTGTTGAATCTTTCAGAAATCACGCAGTGTATTTGCCCGATACGGATGATTCTTTAGATGCCGAGATTAGGCTCACAGATGCGGCTATTCACTTTTATACTGATATTGCTTATGGAAATATAAAACCTGTGCTGGGTTATAACGGACTTGATTATACTCCGGCCTGTAAAGATATTGCTGCGCTATTGGCATCGCATATTGCTCAGCATTCATTGCAGTCATTTATAGCAGATGTATCTCCTGCGTTACCCGAAATAGCTGCCATGCAGGCTAAGCTGCAATGGTTGAATGCGGTAACTGATGAGAGTAATTTCAAGGAGTCGCTGGTCAGTTCGAATAAAGTGAACAGCAGCAATCAGCCTTTGCTTTTGAAACTGTACCACCTGGGTATTGCAGACACTGCAGAAAGAATAATGCCTGATACATTGGTACGGAAAAATGTACAGGAAGCCCAGCGGCAATTTAACCTGCTGGATGACGGGACGCTGCGAAGTACCATATTGAAGGAACTGAATGTGCCGCTGTCTGTAAGGGTACAACAGTTGATCTTTTCCATTAATTACTTCCGTTGGTTGTATTGTATTTTACAGGATCAGTCAGTAATAGTGGTCAATATTCCTGCAACCTGCATGAAAGTGTACCAGGACAATAACACAGTTTTGGAAATGAGGATGATCGTTGGGAAAACTACCACACCTACACCAACTCTGTTGAGTAAAGTTGACGAAGTGATTCTTTATCCTTACTGGCATGTACCTTTCAGTATTGCCACTAAAGAATTGTTACCAATAATTAAACGCAACCCTGCTTACCTGGACGCAGGTAATTACCAGGTCTTGAACAGCGCTGGTAAAGTGATAGATCCTTACACTATTAACTGGCACAGGTTAAGTACCAAATATTTTCCTTACATCATCCGCCAGGGCACCGGTTGTGATAATTCACTGGGGGTTTTAAAATTAAATTTTTACAGCCCATTTGGCGTTTACCTGCATGATACACAGGTGAGGAGTATGTTCAAGCTGGGCAAACGTTTTTTCAGTCATGGTTGTATGCGGATGGAGAAACCAATTGAGTTGGGGCATTTGCTCCTGAAAGATAATCATGTTGCAATTGATACCCTTGAAGAAAAAGGATGCCTGCTGAACCAGGCTCCCGTAATTGTGCATGCTGATGTACATATGCCGGTTGTCGTTTGGTACAACCCGGCAGGAATGGACAGTACCGGGAGGGTAATTTTTTATGAAGATATCTATGAAAAATTTTCCTGGATGAAAAAGAAATAAAAGATAATTCCATAAGAGGAACTTCTCATATATGCTTTTAAAAGCTTACAGCCTGACTGACCGCGATCTTCATCCCTGTTGACACCGATAATTGCTGGACGCTGGCATTGAAAATTCTTTGTATACAGGTAAAGAAATCTTCTAAAACAAATAACATTGGTAGCTGCAATGCACGATGCAGTTGCGTATTTACCAGCCCTTATGTAACTGCTATTAAATATTTCCGGGCGGGTAATTTCTATGACTTGAATATGCAGTATCTGGTTTATTTTGCACAAACCAGTTTCTTTGATATTGTCAACGCGGAAAGCCTGGGTGATGAGCATGGAAAGATGATCGTAAAAGATAGGGTGAAACAAAATATATTGATAAAAACAACAGGATGTAAAAGTAGGGGGTTATATAAAAATGGCCGGGGTCAATAATTTGACCCTGGTTTTTTTTATTAGAATTGCTGGATAGAAATTGCCTTACAAGTCAACATGAGATTCTGCCTGGATGATGTTCCCGATTCCTTTCAGCAACGCATCCGGATTAAAGGAAATGCTGTCAATTCCCTGCTCAACCAAAAACTGTGCAAACTCAGGAAAATCACTTGGGGCCTGGCCGCACAGGCCAATCTTTGCTCCTGCATGTTTTGCTTTGGTTATCATAGTGGCAATCGTTTGTTTCACAGCGGCATTTTGTTCGCTGAATAAATTACTTACAATTGACGAGTCCCTGTCAATACCAAGCGTTAGCTGGGTTAGGTCGTTGGAACCAATTGAAAACCCGTCAAAGATTTTGGCAAATTCCTCAGCCAGTAATACATTACTGGGTATTTCGGCCATTACATATATCTCCAGGTTATTAACGCCCTGCTCTAAACCATACCGCTTCATTACTGCAATTACTTTATTGCCTTCTTCCACCGTTCTGCAAAATGGGATCATCACTTTTACATTCGTTAATCCCATCTCATCCCTCACCATCCTGATGGCTTCACATTCTAATCCAAAACCTTCTTTGTACAGGTCATTGTAATACCTGGATGCACCTCTGAAACCAAGCATGGGGTTTTCTTCAACGGGTTCAAAATCTTTTCCCCCGATGAGATTGGCGTATTCATTGGTTTTAAAATCGCTCATCCTGACTATTACATCTTTCGGATAAAATGCGGCGGCAATGGTTGCCACACCCTGCGACAGTTTATCAGTAAAATACTTTTTCTTGTGAGGGTACGGAGGTGTCAGCTCCGCTATTTTCTTTTTTGCCACGTCATCTTTAAGTTCGCCAAATTTTACCAGTGCCATGGGATGGATCCCGATAGCATTGGTGATGATAAATTCCATACGCATCAAGCCTACACCATCATTTGGATAAAACGATAATTTAAATGCTTTATCAGGATCGCCCAGAATGAGCATAACATTGGTTGAATCAGGTAATTGAATATCATTTAAATCAAACTGCGTTTCTTCGTATTTCAATTTGCCGTTGTACACAAAACCTGGTTAGCCTTCACAACAGGAAACCGTAATTACCTGGCCATCTGTAATTTTTGCTGTTGCATCGCCACACCCAACGATGGCAGGCACCCCAAGCTCCCTGGCTACAATAGAAGCATCACTGGTTCTTCCTCCTTTGTTCGTAACGATAGCACCTGCATTTTTTAAGATGGGATCCCAATCCGGACTGGTGAGATCGGTAACCACAATTTCACCGGGTAGTAATTTACCGGCATCCTCTGGTGACGCTAAAATTCTTGCAGTGCCACAGGAGATGCTTGTCCCAATAGCCTGGCCTGGATAATAAACAGTTCGTTGGTAATGCCATCATTTGCCCATTCAATATCCACTGGTTTTTTATAATGCTGTTCTATGAATAAAGCCCACCTTGCCAGTTTGGTAATTTCCTCATCCGTTAATACAAACTGTTCCTGTTTTTCCTTTGCGGTGCTGGTATTGATAACCGGGATATTTTCATCGTCATTGTAGATCATTGTTTTTGCTTTTTCACCCAGTTTTTTTTGGATGATCGCATTTTTTTTCAGTAACAGGGTGGTTTTAAAAACAAGGAATTCATCCGGCGTTACAGTTCCCTGTACAATATTCTCACCAAGCCCCCACACGCCACTTAAATGAATTACGTCTCTAAAACCGGATTCAGGCTCCAGCGTAAAACCTACGCCTGAACAGGCTTTGTCACTACGGATCAGAAGGTTACAGGTTTGAATCCTATCGAGGTCACATACAGGGTCTCAGTTTTTTAGCTGGGGCTTTTTTTGTGCTGTAAACTAGCGGTTTACACATACAAGATCGCTGGTCACACCATATACCGTTGCTTAAAATAAATAGCAGAGAAAAGAATTTTTTATAAATTAGAAGCACAAAATAAATGATCTGTGAGAGAACTGCAACTACAGTATCACTCCTCGTTGTATGAGCGATTAGCTTACATCTTTACGGGAATTATTTTCGAATGTGTATCCGCAATATGTTAAAGAACAAGATACTAATCAGTTGAATCTGTTTATAAAAAGACGATAATGGCTATTCACCAGTAATTTACCCGACTATCTGTTATTCGGGATAGCAGTTGCAGAAAAACTGTAGGGGCCTCTCTTTCCCATTTTTTTGCTCTATCTTTTTGTTCTTTAATAATTGTTTTAGAATCATACAAGAGGTTCAGAAGAATACAGTACAGGACAGTTAACTAGAACTATATATATACTTTTAATTGTACTCTATTCTCATGTAGGTTCAACTGCTGCTAATAAACAATATTATAATGGTAACTCTTAATAAAATATTTGAAAACAAAATAATTGCCATAATACGAGGAATAAATCCCAAAGATGTTTTAAATATTGCAAATACGCTATATGAAGGAGGAATTAAGGTAATGGAAATTACCCTGAATTCGCCTGATGCTTTATCAGTTATTAGCAAATTAAGCCAGACAATTGGAGACAAAATGGTAATTGGTGCCGGAACAGTACTTGATGCATCATCAGCAAAATCAGCAATTGAAGCAGGGGCGAAATTTATTATTTCTCCCGGATTGAATATAGAAACTATTCAAGTGACCAAACAATTTGGAGCAGTAAGTATTCCCGGTGCATTCACACCAACAGAAATAATTTTGGCATATAATGCTGGTGGCGATATTATTAAGTTATTTCCTGTATTAAATGTAGAGTATTTTAAAAATATACAAAGTCCCCTTAATCATATACCTATTATGCCAACAGGCGGTATAACTCTTAATAATATTAAAGCATTCAGAAAGGAAGGGGCGGTAGCTTTTGGAATTGGCAGTTCACTTGTAAATGCTCTTAAACCGGTAAATACCGAATATATTAATGAGTTAAAGGAAAAAGCAAAAAATTTTGTGCAATCTTTAGAATCAGATTAAACAGTTTGTAAATGAGAATGAAACCATTTAATAAAATATTTCAGAACGGGCATTACTTTTTTATAGGCCTGTTTGTATTTAATTTTTTTTCATCCTGCAATTCAAAGGCAACTCTTTTCACAAAATTATCGGCAGATAAATCTGGTATAGATTTCAATAATTTAATAACAGAAAATGATTCAATAAATCCCATCGATTTGGAATTTCTTTACAACGGAGGAGGAGTAGGCGTGGGTGATTTTAATAGGGACGGACTGCCGGATTTGTACTTCACGGCAAGCACAGTTTCCAATAAGCTTTATTTAAATAAGGGCAATATGAAGTTTGATGATATTACAACTGCCGCAGGTGTTGATGGCATGCAAAGGTGGTGTAATG
>Ga0105048_10000419_pt1 | contig 64349 bp, 61 predicted proteins | sample MAT05_FD_78382 | JGI IMG/M metagenome (GOLD analysis project Ga0105048, IMG submission 78382) | Freshwater microbial communities from Lake Fryxell liftoff mats and glacier meltwater in Antarctica - MAT-05 | ecosystem: Environmental > Aquatic > Freshwater > Ice > Liftoff microbial mat | place... | reverse complement strand
GCGCAAGCACTACAACACGATCAGGCCGCACAGCAGCCTGGGGTATCGACCGCCCGCGCCACAGACGATTGTGAGCGTGGTGAGCAGCGCCGCCGCAGAGGGGTGCTTGGCTGCGCTGCGCACTCCTCTGCGGCAGGAGGAACAGATCCAACTACGGAAGTAGAATGTGGTACGACTCTGGGGGGCAGGTCACAACAGCGAGCTTCAGAGACTTCTAGAGCTTTGGCCGCGGCTGTCTGATGGGGTGCGAGCCGCGGTGCTCTTGCTAGTGTCGGCCGAGTTCAAAGACGTACACAGCCAACTTGAACACGAGCAACTTGGGTCACCCTATGAACGAGCAAGTGCTCATTTAATAAACATGTAGTCGGTTCTGTTTGGAAGTTGGATCTGTGGCAAGGTGCACTTCGCGACCTGTTGCCGTCGCGCCGAGCCGGCAGGCTTACGCACGGGCTGCACAACGTGCACGCTCATAGTCGAGCTATGCTCGCTTGCCGCCGCGCCTGGCTCGGCGTCAGAGGGGCCTCTGCCATGCGTCACACCGAATCTCACCGCTCCTACCGGATCGGCTGGCTTCGCGCCGCGGTGCTCGGTGCCAACGACGGCATTGTCTCCACCGCGAGCTTGATCGTCGGCGTCGCCGCGGCCGATACCGCCCGCAGCGGAATTTTCGTCGTGGGGCTTGCGGGGCTGGTTGCGGGCGCGATGTCAATGGCCGCGGGGGAGTATGTGTCGGTGAGTTCGCAGGCCGACACCGAGGGCGCGGACATGGCACGTGAGCGGCACGAACTTGCCACTCAGCCTGAGGGCGAGCACGCCGAACTCACAGCGATTTATGTGAAGCGTGGCCTCGACGACACACTCGCGGGCGAGGTCGCTACGCAGCTCATGGCCAATGACGCCCTCGCCGCCCATGCGCGCGATGAACTGGGCATCACCGAAGAACTCTCGGCCCGCCCAGTGCAGGCCGCCTTCGCCTCAGCAGCGACGTTCACCGTCGGGGCCTCGCTCCCGCTGCTGCTGGTGCTCGTGCTGCCCAAGGCGTATCTGGTCTGGGGCGTGAGCGCCGCATCGTTGATATTCCTGGCGGCGCTTGGTGCGATCGCAGCTCGCGCGGGCGGCTCCCCGGTGTGGCGAGCCACCGCTCGCGTGACCTTCTGGGGCGCGCTGGCGATGGGCCTGACGGCAGGCGTGGGCGCGATCTTCGGGGCGAGGGTGTAACCAAGCTCGACGGCCGCAACCCTTTAGTCGTCGCTAAGCGCCCGAAGACACCGAGCGCGGCTGCTCACCGTGGGGATGAGGCTTCATGCGCGTTCGCGTCCGCTTTGGTCTTGTGCACGGTGCCCTCGGGGTGGTTGGGAGGGGAATAGATCGTGTAGAGCTTCATCGGCTCGGTTGTGGACGAATTGATGAAGTTGTGCTTCGTGCCCGCAGGTACGACCACGGCTGAGCCGCTCGAGAGCGTGTGCTCTACCCCGTCGAGCACGCACCTGCCACGTCCCGCTTCGACGCGAAAGAACTGGTCGATGCCCGGGTGTGTCTCGCTGCCGATATCCTCGCCCGGGGCGAGCGACATGACCACCAACTGGCAGTGCGTCGCCGTGAACAGCACCTCACGAAAGTACGTGTTGCTCTGTGTCTTTGACTCGATGTTGCTTATGAACCCTCGCATCGTCAGATTCCCTTCTGCGCTCTCGCGCAACGCTCACGCCCGAGTACTCCTTCGCGTCGAGCTCCACTCTGTTTGGCCCACGCCGGATCAATCTTCGTCATCCTACGTCGTTCCTCCCGCACAATCGCGCTCGCCGCCAGTCTTGTTTTCGCCATCATTCTCCGCTTCGCCCAGTTGCACCGAGGTCTCAAAGAGAGACAGCGTTGTTGACTGAGTGGCCGGGTCGAAGTTGAGGACCAGCTCGAAGGCCCAAGACCCGGCGATCGTGACAAAGACGATCGCGACGATGGATCGGGCCGACGTGATGCCGTCGGCCACATAGGGGTTTGTTTTCTGTGGGTAACGCTCGCTATGACGTTCTCGCGTTGGCGGACGGCGATGCTCACGCCTTCCACCGAGGGCATTGCCACTGCCTGCGTGCGAGTGCGAGGTTTCGAAACCGATCTGGCTGAATGCGCTTGTGGGCACGTTGAGAGCGTAGAGCCACGCCCAGCGCACAACGGCCGCCGAGTGGATGCTCACGCGGATGAGGGAAGTATGCTCGGACGAGACGACTTGCGGAAGTTCAAGTCACGCTAGAGAGTTGCAAGAAGTGAAGTCATTTCTCGCGGTGGCAACCATTATCTCACGTCAGCGGGAAACGATGCGCTCAGCCAGGTTCTGGATGACGCTGAGGTGCTTGACGATAACCTTTCGCTGGCTCATCGCGACAGCGCCTTTCGATAAGCAGACTGTGACAATTGTCGGCAGCATCTCCGGCGTCAGCCCCACGGCGACGGCGAGCGCGAAGAAGAACGCCTGAACCCAGTTGCCCTTGGTCAGTCCGTTGATAATGAATAACAGCGGCACTATCACCAGCATGAATCGCAGCATGAGCCAGGTGAACTTGGAAATGCCCTTTTCAAACGCGGTCTCGTTCGTCTCCTCTTGAATAGATTCGGCCATGCCGCCGAAGTAGGTCTCCTTGCCGGCGGCGACGACGACGGCTGTGGCCGATCTGTTCACGACGCTGGTCCCCACGAACGCGATGCTGGTGAGCGAAGTCGCGGCCGGGGCATTCGACCCTGGCGCGGCGGGTTTCTCGATATCAAACTTCTCAACCAGGTAACTCTCGCCGTCAGCGATCCTTGGATCACGAACAGGTCCTTGGCCGAGACGATCCGTACGTCGCCGGGCACCATGTCGCCCGCAGCGAGCTGCACCACGTCGCCGGGGACGAGCTGCGACACGGCGATCTTGACGGGAGTGCCATCGCGCACCACCGTCGCGGTCACCGAGATCATCGCCTTGAGCTTGGCGGCGGCATAACCCGCCTTGAGCTCTTGACACAACTTCAGTCCGACGCTCAGCGCGATCATTAGCACCATCATCGTTCCCGCACGTACGTCATCCGTCGCAAAGAAGATGGTGGCCAGGACCGCGAGCAGGATGCCCAAAGGATTGAGGATCGAGCGCCAGAGCATTTTCAAGAGGCCTGGTCGCTAAGTTCTTCGCGAGCACGTTGAGGCCGTGCTTGGCGAGGCGTGCCGCGGCCTGGGCGATCGTAAAGCCGCCAGCGCGTGCCGGGAATGTAAGATACACGCCCGCGTTACCGCAACCCTGAGCGACGCGGCCTTCACGACCGCAGGCGACACGCGGACCTGAGGCTCGCCGCAGCGAATCGCCACGTAAGCGGCTTTGGAAAGGATGGCGCACGGAGAGATCGACATCAGTGTTCGGGAACTGTACTGACGCTGGCGAGGCGGGCAGATGTTCGACAGAGAATGAGGAAGCATTCTTGTGATTGCACGCGCCCGGCAATGTGGGAAGTTTCCGCCGTTGAGAACATCCGAGGGCTCAACAAAGGTGTTTCAGATCGTTGAGAGGTGAGTGCGACTCAGATTGCTGGCGACGACGTGAAACGCGACCCTCGCGAGTGAAGGAAGTCTCGAATGTTCGACGTAAACTCCATGGCCGCGATCTTTGCCGATCAGGACCAAACCGAACACGCCATCAAGACGCTTCAGGCTTCCGGGATCGCACTCATGGTGGGGCGAGGGTTCCGCAGCGAGCAGGATGTCGTGAGCTTCTGCACTGCGGGCGACCGCATGAAGGCTTGGGGCGGGAGCGGCGCTCTCTGGGGCGGTTTGTGGGGCCTGCTGTTCGGCTCGGCGTTCTTTTGGGTGCCCGGTGCGGGGTCAGTGACGCTCGCTGGCCCGATTGTCTCGTGGATCATCGGCGCCCTGGAAGGCGCGCTAGTGGTCGGCGGCCTGAGCGCGCTGGGTGCTGCGATTTACACCATCGCTATCCCGAACGACAGCATCGTCGAATATGAAACCGCCCTCAAGGCTGGCAAGGTAGTGGTGGTCGTCGATGACACGTCGGAGGATGCAAAGAAGGTTCAGTATCTGCCTCGGAGAACGTCAGCGACTCGGATGGCACTTCACCTGAACACGCGGGCGACAGTGTGAAACTGTGAGGAGAAGCGTGCGCGCGTTGTCCCTTATTGTAACTGGCTGGATAAACACATATGCCAATCACATCTCAGATCGTTCGGACTCCAAGAAGGCGGACTCAACCCTACGTCGGCACGGTCTCGCTCCGGAGCGGCGATGCGCGCGATGCACGCATTCGGCCTCAGACTGCAACTGGACAAAGCATTGTCTTAAGGGACGTGTGCGCGGGCCTCGTACAGCTCCTTGCCGACACCATGACTCTTCGAGATCTCTACGTCAAGCACGGGTCGCAAGCTTCCGCGTCGCTGGCACCAGTTTTTCAACAGATATGTGAACGACATCAGATTGAGCAGACTCGCCTGATTGACCTTGTGGTCGGATTGATCTACGAGTTCGACGGTACGCCGATCTTCATGGCCGCGGACGTGGCGGCGGTCACCTCAATCCCCACCCCGCCGAAGGGCCGCGAAGATTCGATGGGTCAATGCCATCGACTCTTGAACGCTCACGACCTCGTTGCCGAGAAGGCGATGGCAGTTGGCACTCGAGTGAGCACGCTGGCCGCGGCGGGCCGCGGCCCACTCGTGATCGCTGAAATAGTCCTCACCAGCACTATCCAGATCTGGCTTCTCGGGCAGTACATGGAATCAGAGATCTACCCATTTGATGTCTCACCGTCGCAACCTGCTCTCGGCTGCGCGCATGTCATGCCTTCGCGGACGATGTTTATGTAGGTAAGGCAAGCCGGCGCGTAGCCGGAGTATCCCCCCTCACAGTCGTACGTCTGGTGTCTCCTTTTATAAGCGAGTCTCTGATGTCTCGTCACAGCTCCCGCGCCCATCAACCTCACAACGCGACGCCCGCCACGTCCGGCACGCTTTCGGACCCTTCACCCGCAAAGCCAGCGCTTCCTGCGCGGAATTTCTCAAGAGCCGGGCGTTCTGCTGACCAAATTCGCGTGCGAGCTTACGAGATCTCAAAGACCCACAACGGCAGACCCGGTGACGCGGCGAGCAACTGTTCTCGAGCCGAGATGAAACTCGGTGCCGTGTACGCCGTAAAATACCGACACGCGCGTGACGTGCGGTCGGCATCACGCCCATTGTCCTGACCGTCCTTGAAGATCACACGTAACTTCTCACTGCGCAGGCCGCGTGCTCTGCGCGGAGTTACCACACCTTGGTAGCAAAGCTTAGCAGTGCTTCCACATACGGAGTCGATGCATGACAACGACGATGAATCACGGCCAGTCCACCGCGCAACCAGATATTCTCAAACTGGGCGACACGAACTTTACGCTCGCGTCCACGGGTGATGACATTCGTGGACGAAAGGTGGTGGATACCGAGGGTGAGGCCATCGGCGAAGTCGATGAACTCATGATCGACGCTGCTGAGAAAAAAGTACGCTTTCTTCGTATTACCTCTGGTGGTTTTCTGGGCATGGGAAAGTCCGTTTTCCTTATCCCGGTCGACGCCATCAGTTGGATCGACAGCAAGGTGGTTCACATCAACCACGATCGCAAGAAGTTCGTTGGAGCACCGGCGTATAACCCCGAGATGATCGATCGCGCCTACCTTGACACCATCTACGACTACTACGAGTACGACCCGTTCTGGGGTTCGACGTATCGGTATCCCGCCTACCCGCACTACTCACTAGGCCGGCGTTACTCATAAAGCATACCAACACAGTCCGCGAACGGAACGATATACGCGGCCGGGGCGCAACCGCGTCTCGGCCTGTTTTGCTTGTACGCCAATATGCGGCGCCGCTTCTGGAGAAACAATGCAAACTCACCTATTGACCGCTCGTCAGACCGCGTACGACGCATTGTTCGCACAACGTGTCTCGGACAACGTTTAGTGCCGCGACGTCCGCGCGACGCTCGGTCACTCTGAAACTGCCCTCGTTCCGCTAACACAATCTCGCCCTCGGCTACAACTTCTGAGGAATGAAAAAGGAGTGTTGTGGTAGCCGGAAAAGTTTATACTCAGTTTTAAGAAGTCGGCGATCAAACGGGTGATCGGCCTGCGGCATACCATCAGCTTGGTCGCCGCGCGGCTGGGCCTGTGCTAGGACACTTTCCGCAGACGTATCGAGCTGACCAAGTTCGATTCTGAAGAATCGTTCGCCTTGACTGAGCTCCCGGCCGAGCAGCGCTTCCGCGAACTCGAGAAGGATATCGCACGCCTGCTCATGCACCGCGATATTATAAAAAGGCGGCAGTCTACTTCGCGAAGGAGTACCTATGAAGTTCGCTTTTAGTTGCAACAATCGTTCTCGCTGTAGACGTCTATGGCATGTGCTCCACCTTCGCCACGAGGGAAGAGGCCCGCGACGCCGTGTTCCATTACATCGAGATGCTCTGCCGCCGCACGCGTCTGCGCGCCGCTCTGGACTACCTCAGCACCGAACAGTGCGAGGCTCGGCAGATTGGTCGGTCGATCTAGGTCGATAGAATCTGGGTTGGGTCAGTTGCGAAAGAAGCGGTCGGTGGCTGTGGCGCGTTACAATCTTGGTGTGGATAGGCACGACCCCAGCCCGACGCTCATTGAGAGGCTGCGCGACCCGGCGGACCGTGCCGCGTGAGGGAGGTTCGAGTCGACCTACTCCGAATTGGTGGTTCGTTACTGCCCAGCCAAGAGGCTGCAGGTTGCCGACGCTGAGGACACATGACAGCTCACGCTTGTGAAGCTCGTCGGTTCGATCGCAAAGCTCAAATATGACAGGACTCGAGGCCGCTTCCGGGATTATTTGTTCGTGGTCGTGCGATCGGTTCTGGCGAACGAGGCGCACCGGCTAGGTTCGTCTGCGGGCGTGATCACAATCGGAATAGCCAGCGACGACGGCACGTCGGACGAGACTGTCTCACGCGGGTGCGGCGATAAGGCTTGGGAGCGGGAGTGGCGAGATTTCCATTTTCGACACGCCTGGAAAACGATCTCACGTGACTTTGATCCACAAAGCTTGGCCGCGTTCGAATGCCTGCTGGGTGGGCAGGCGGTCCGGCAAGTTGCGGATCGTTTCGCGATGAGCCAGCCCGGTCTGCACAAGATCAAGCAGCGCGTCCGCGACCGATTGGCCGAGCAGATTCGCGCGCAAGTCGCCGAGGAGGACGGCGATGAGTGACAGGTCATCTTCGCAGGAAAGGTCCAAGGGGCCAGATATTTCCCGTTCGGTTTCGAAGACGGATCGTGGGAATCACGCCTGACCAGGGCGCGGAAGGCCGCCGAGTCGGGCGTGCTTGGAAGATTCAGTTTGGTTGAAATGATCGGACGAGGTGGGCAGGGAGCGGTTTACAAAGCCGTCCAGCCCGGCACGGACCGAACGGTTGCGATCAAGCGAGTAATTCTAGAGAGATCTGACGGCGACCGACGGCGTGAGCGATTTCGCCGCGAGGTCGAACTGGCCGCGTCGCTCCATCATCCGGGCATCGTGACGATCCACGAGTTAATCGACGATGACGCGGCCGTGGTGATGGAGTGGATCGACGGCGACGATGCGCACACTTGGGGTGATCGCGTCGGCATTCAAGAGGGTGGAGTGCGGCGGGTGGTCACGATGATGCGTCGGGCCGCGGAGGCCGTCGCTTACGCCCACGCGCGAGGGGTGCTCCATCGAGATCTCAAACCATCAAACATCCTGATCGATGCGACCGATCAACCGCGCATCGTGGACTTCGGGCTGGCCCGGCTGGTGGAGATCGAGCAGGGCGCGGGCGTGCGGCACGAGCGATCGGCGACGATCACGATGGACGGATCGTTCGCGGGCACGCCGGTGTACGCGCCGCCCGAGCAGATCGACTTGGGGCTGCACGAGGCGGACGTGCGCGCGGACGTGTACGCGCTGGGGGCGGTGCTGTATCGGCTGTTGAGCGGGCGAGAGCCGTTCGAGGCCTCGACTCTCGCGGGCCTTTTCGACCTTTTCCGCCGCGGTGACCCGCCCGCGCCGTCGGGCTTCAATTCTCGCGTCGATGACGAGCTCGACGCGATCGTGACGATGGCGATGCGGCCTCGGCGCGAGGACCGGTACCAGACGATGGAAGCGTTGGACGAGGATCTCGGGCGCTGGCTTGAGCGCAAGGCCGTGCGGGCGGTGCCGACCTCGACGATCTACCTCGCTCGCGCGTTTGTTCGCTGGCATCGCGTGAGCGTACTGCTGGGAGCCACCGCGTTCGTTCTTGTCGTGGTCTCCGGGATCGGCGCGGGCCTGATCGCGCTCGAGATCTGGCGCCAACGAGCGGCGTTGATCCGCACCGTCTCGGAGCGCGACGGCGCGTTGGAAGACTCCACGACCCAGCGGCAGCGCGTGCAATCAGAGCTGATCAAGTCCATCGCGGTCAACATGGGGGTCTTGAGAGTTCTCGACGACGTCGCCAACGCGAACCCAGACCATCGCCAGGCTCTGCTCGACGAGTTTCAGCGGCGTGCGGCGGCACTCGACGCGTCGCGCGTTCCAATGCGTGCCGAGATCGAGATCGGGAACCGGATCCAGCTCGCCTCGATTTTCCGTACCTTCGGCGACGACGACCGGGCGCGCATCCAGCTCGACCGAGCGCTGGCGATCGGGCGGGCCCGCGCAGCCGGATCGTCGGACCTTAGCCACGCGCTGGGCGATGCGGCCGTGCTGGCGCTTGATCAGCGCCGGTTCGCCCAAGCGGTCGCGTTCTTCGAGAAATCGCACACGAACAAGCGTGCCGCCTTAGGGGCCGTTGAAGGGAGTGTCGGCCAAGAACGCTTGCGGTATGCCGAGGCTCTCGTAAGTGCTGGCCGAAATGACGACGCCCAGCGCGTGATCGACGAGCTTTATGAACCACGCGCGGCTCAGGAGATCCGCGAGGGTGCCGCAACGCTGGTCGTCCAAACCTGTGAAAAAAGCGGGCTCGTGGTGCCAGCCTGGGCTGCCCATGCCCGGTCTGTCACGAGAAACGGCCCGAAATAGCTGTTGCGGGCCCACACCCGCTCTCGCTCGGCGCTTTCTGCATCACCTTGAAGTTTTTTCTTACGCTGGCGTCCAAACGTGCGGCAACGGCTGGTACTGAATGAGAAGACCTATCGGGTGAGAGAGCCCGGGGTCGGCGATCGCACTGCGCTCGCGTCTGCGCGGTTGTTGTTGCTTGCCTCGTGTACCACAACTGGAAGGGAAGATTATGCGTTGCTTCGTTCGCTCGACCCGTGCGATGACCCTGAGCACCTCCGCTGGCCTGGCGCTCTCAACAGGGATGGCTGGCGCGTCCATCCTGAACTGTGCGAACGTCGCGGGCGGGGCCGCGTCCACCGCGGCCAACTGGTCTCCCGCGCAGGTCCCCGCCGCCGCCGACACGCTCACGTTTAATCTCAACAGCATCTACACCGTCACCTACAGCAACGTCGTCCCGCTCTCCACCGCCCACACCTTCAAGCGCGGCACCGTCACCCTCTCTCTCACTTCACCACACACCGCCAGCGGCAACTTTCGCGCCGGCGATGTCAGCGGTGACTCCGCCATCGCCACCATCACCACTGGGTTCGTCAACGCTGGCAGCGTCACCATCGGCAACGCCTCGGGCAGCACGGGCACGATCATGGTGACCGACAGCGACGCCGACCTCATCACCACCGGCTCGGGCGATATCATCGTCGCCTCCGCTGGCAACGGCACGCTCAACGTCACCGGCGGCGGGCGGGTCTCTTCCGCTGACGACGTCATCTTCGGCAGCGCCAGCGGCAACGGGACCGCACTCGTCTCCGGCTTCGGCACCACGCCTCTCCGCTTCTCCACGATCGCCACCAACGGCGTTGACGACGACATCGTCGTCGGAAACTCCTCGGGCACCGTCTCCAAACTCGCCATCAAAGACAACGGCTTCGTCAGCTCTTCTGACGATGTCCAGATCGGGCTCGTCGCTGGCGCATCCGGCACCATCGACGTGAGCGGCAACGGAAACACCGCAACAACTCCACCCTCACCACTGCTGGCACCGGCTTCGTCACCGTACTCGGCGGCGGAACCATCAACGTCACCGGCGCCATCCGCCTTGGCGACACCACATCTGGTTCGGGAACTCTCAGCTGCGTCGTTGGCGGCACAATCAACGCCCACTCAATCATCGTGGACGACAACGGCGGGTTCCTCAACCTTCTCGACGGCGTCATCAACGTCGACGGCGGAATCCTCTCCGCCGCCAACGATCAACTCGTCGTTGATGCCGCGCCACCGCTGCTCTCGACGGGCGTGCGGCTCAGGCTCATCAACGGAGCCACCTGCACTCTGAACGCCCCTGTCGCGCCTTTTCGCGCTCTCATGCTCGGCAACACACAGAACGGCAGCCTCGAAGTCACCGGTACTGGCTCAAAGGTCACGGTCACGGCTGGCGACATCATCCTCGAGAACGTGGCTGGCGCATTCGGCGACCTCTCACCCAGCATTTCTGGGGCGATCTCGTTCCCATCTACTCGCAACCTGACGGTGGGGAACTTTGGGCGAGGACGCCTGATCAACACCGGCGGAACCATCACCGGCGGTAATCTAAACATCGGCACCGGCGCCACCGGCGAAGGCCAGGTCGAGTCCTTTTTCGGCAGCATAACACTCTCTGGCTTCCTCGCAGTCGGTGGCACTTAAGCCGCGGCAGGAGGTACAGGGTCATTTGTGGTTGGATCCAACTCCACAGTCAACTTGAACACCGGCGCGACGGAAGCCGCACGCGTCTGGCCGGACGGAAGCCTCACCATTGCCGCAAGTGGCCTTCTCGATTCGTCCTTTGGCTCCATCGACGCCGACGGCGCATTTACGCTAGAGGGCGGCACACTCACAACCCTCGCGCTTCGCCTCAAGGGCACCACCTCGCCCTACTCGCTCCAAGGTGTTCTCAACGGCGAACTCCTGCTCTCCTTCACCACGGTCACCGCGAATCTCACCGGGCCACTCACCCTGAACCCGAGCAGTTCCGGTGGCGACACGCTGGGCAACTTCGGAACGTTGAACGTGGGGATCAACACGCTGACCATCAACGATCCAAGCACCTCATTGAATCGCCTCAACAACTGCACCCTCGGTGCTACAGGCCGGATCGACGGAACAGACAAACTTAGAGTCGAAGTCGGTAAGACATTCTCCGGCGACGGAACCATCGCTAACAACATCACCAATTCCGGCCACGTCACCGTCGCCGGCGACGGGCTTGCCTTCGAAGGCCTCGTCACCGGCATCGGCCAAGGCATGTCCGGCCGAAGTTCACCTTCAAATCTGGCGGCGGGTTCATCGGCGCTGGCAGCATCAACGCCAAGGTCGGCGCCGAATCAGGCTCCACCCTCACCTTCACCGGCAGACCCCGCTCGGCCAGGTGCCTGGCCACCGCGTCGAAGAGCGTCCGCTCCATCCTCGCCTCGCGCAGACGCCGACGGAACACCACGAACGTGGTCTCGTCCGGGGTCTTGTCCGTCAGCGACAGCCCGGCGAAGCGTCGGAACGACAGGCGGTCCTTGAGGTTCTCCTCCAGCTGCGGGTCCGAGAGATTGAACCACTTGGCGAGCATCACGCACCGGAGCATGGTGAGGGCGGGCCACGCCGGAGCGCCGCCCTTGTCGTTGTTCTTGTACAGCGTCCGCACCGGGCGGGCGAGCTTCTCCCAGGGAACGGTCCGCCCCAGATCATCGAACAGCGCGGAGGTCTTGGGTCCGCCCAGGTCCACGGTCATCGAGTCGATCAGCCCCGGCTCGGCGTTGCGGCGTTCCATCGTGCGTCTTCCATGACACGCGGCGTCACGCCGCGGCTCACACCCATACGCACCCTCTCCTGCCACGGTTTTTTGGATCCGGAAAAACTGTTGGCTTTTTCAGAGATCCCGTTCCGGTGTTCGCATTGACCGCTGCGGCGCTAGGCCAGACCAACATACATCCCCTGAACAAGTTCTGCTGAGGCGAGAACGTCGGCTTCATGAACTGGCACGACGCCGGGGCACCGGTCGGGGCGCAGGGCGTGCGTGTGAACCTCACGTTCCTTTCTGGCTATGTGTGGTGCGAGAACGTGGGCTGGATCAGCCTCGGCGACGGCTCGCCCGCCAACGGCGCGACCTACGCCAACGCCACCAGGCTCGACTACGGCGTCAACATCGCTGCCAACGGCGCGCTCTCGGGCCTGGGTTGGGGTGAGAACATCGGCTGGGTGAACATGGACAGCGCCACGAACTTCGTCGGCCTTCGCTGCCCGCCCGACTTTGACAACGACGAGTTTGTGACCGGCGAAGACTTCGACGCCTAGGTGGCGGCCTTCGAGGCCGGGTGCTGAGTTCGAGACGCGGTGCGCTTCTGCCCGATCCTTTGCCATTCGCAGGGGAAGCTTTTTTATCCATCAGGCCGCGTGCGATTCCGATTTCGCTGCGAACTCCGGCATGGGCCTACTTCGTCGCCCACGCTCGCAGGGTCGAGCTCGTGCCCTTGATAGGCACCGCGTTGAGGCTGGTCGCGAGTTGACTCCAAGCCGGGGAGCTTGTGGTCACAAACATTCGCCGGGCGTTCGACAGGCCGCGCAGGCACTTCTCGACAATGTCAACGCTTGACGACGGATCGCTGCGGAGGTCGCACAGCCCTGTCGAACGCGCGACGGAATCGCGGATGTCTTCTCGAACATTCGCGGCTTGGAGCAGTGCGCGGTGTCCTCGCATACGCGCGTGATTCACTCGCCACGGTTCGGAGTCGATGGCGGTAACTTGAAACCCTTTACGCGTGAGCTCATCGAGAAAAGAGCCGTCGCGAATTCCCAACACGGTGATGCGTTCCCCGGCGGGGAGGTGGGTGAACAGCAGGTCGCTGGCTTGCGCTTCGAAGACGTGCAGCGAGGTAAACTGGCTCGTCGCGGGAAGGTTCTGGCCTGGGGTAGGTTCTTCGAAGGGCTTGCGGACCAAGGCCCAGACGTGAATGGGGTGCTGGCGGTCGTTGCGGCAGGAGATCGTAATCATCGGCGCGGCGGGGTCGCGAGAATCGCGGCATCGCATCATGCAGTCGCCGAGCCCAGCGTTCGCGGGCCATTCCGCCCGAAGCACGCGTGACCATTTGTTGTCACGAAGGTACACGCACCCCGCATCGACGTTGCCCCACGAGCCTATTAAGCCTTCCGGGAACTGATCGCGGAGCGCTTCGCCAAGAGCGAGCGGTGAGAACCTGCAGCGGTCGTCGTCCTGCGCCATCGCGATGAATGGAAGCATAAGGATCGCCCACCCGCCCGGGCGGAGAACTCGGCGCATCTGCCGCAGCCCGGCGTGCGGGTCGGCGACGTGTTCGAGCGTGTTGTCACAGATGAACACATCGAAAGAATCGCTGGCGACCTTTTCAAGTGTTTGCAGGTCGTGCTCGGGGTATCGGGCTTGGAAGTAGTTTCGGGGCGAGTGACCGAGCATCGCGCGGATCACGCCGTTGGTATCGCCGATCTCGATGACGTCACGAATCGTTCTCGTGCCGATGGGAAGGAACTGCGCGGCCGCGGCCTGCATGGCGTGATAGGTGCGGTAGCGCGACATCTTGTACGCCCCAAGATGAACGTCAGCGCGGTGGTTCGACTGGGTCACAAAGTCGGTACCCTCCGGAGGTGTTCGTTCAGCAACGATCACACGCTCGCCCGAGGCGCACTCAAGGTCGGCGATGGGCGAGAACTCGGCACGCACTGGCTCAATGGCCCGGTCGATCGCGCTTTGGCAGTCGTTCGTTGCAACCAAGAACAGCCGACCGAGCTGTCGGAGCGATCTCGCTGCGAGCCGAACCGCCGCTGGCCCGTTCGCGACATCCTCAACCGACGCGTCGTAGCGTGACGAGCCCGGATCCTCGGTGAGCTTTCCCGACGAAACTCGAGGCGCAATCTGCCACGCGGGCTGGGTGTAGCACCGCAGCAAGCGATCCACAAACGGGGAGGGGTGGAGCGAGACGGCGCTCGGCTTCTGGGCGCCGCGTTCGGCGGGGTGGATGGTCGGCATCATGCGGCTCCTCAAGCGAAATGCGATGAACACTCGGCGGGCGTGAGATGAGCGAGGAATCGGCGCAGATCCGGGCGCGTGTCTCGCACACGCCGCGTCGGTCCTTTCGTGGGCTTGGCCGCGGCCCGAGCGATCATCGCACCCTGAGAATCAGCCGGATAACGGTCTGGTGCGGAGCGTCGAGCTGCGGCCCGGTCTCGGTCCAGAGCACGTCGGCGGTGCGGAAGTACTCGGCGATGTTGGCCGCGGAAGCGAAGTCCCAGAGGTCGACGCCGGTGGGCGTGTAGCCGATCGGGACTTCAATCGCCACGAGCCCGCCCGGCTTGAGGACGCGTCGCATCTCCGCGGCGACCTTCGCCGGGTCGTGGGCGTGCTCGAAGGAGTGCGAGGCGAACACAGCGTCAAACGTTGAGTCCTCGAAGGACATGTGGTGCATGTCCATGACCTGGATGCGCGAGTCCCCCGCGTGCAGGTCGATCGCGGTGACACCTGAGAGCCCGCGCTGCGCGAAGCAATCGATCTCACAGCGATTGCGAGCGCCCACGCAAAGCACGCGCGTTCCGGGTGTGCCGGGCAAAAAGCTCACGAGTTGCTCGATCAGGTAACCCGACCGCTTCATCGAGTCGTACCCGGCCTTGCGTCGCGAGCGGTCCGCCTGCAACGCCCGGTATTCGTCCTCAACCAAATCTCGCGGTACATAGCAGATGGGTCGGCCCGAGCTTTCGGTGTCAGGCACGCAGACGGCCTTGATGTCCACGCCCGCGTGAAGCTCGATCACGCGCCAGCCAGCGGCCGCAAGCTGCTCGCGGAGAAGCTCGGGGGTGTACTCACGCCGGTGATCTTCGTCGTCCTTCCAAGGGAGCCCGAGGTCCTGGAACATAACCTTCTGCCAACGGTTGTTCAGCGGGGGCACGGCGACAAAGAGACGGCTCGCGTGCCCGCGCAGTGACGCGAGCAGCGCAATCGGATCGTCCAAGTGTTCGATCACATGAGAGCAGATCGCGACATCGAACCTTTGGTTCTCGGCCGGGGGCTGAGAGGTCACGTCTCGAACTTCAAACCGAAGGTTGTGGTGCGACATAAGCGCCGAGGCCTGCGCAACGCGGTCGGGGTTGATGTCGCACCCGGTGACCCTGCAGCCTTGCTCGGCCATCCAGAGCAGGTACGCGCTCGCCCCGCACCCTACATCGAGCACCGTCTCTCCCGTGCGCAGGCGGTCAAGGAAAAACTGCTTGTGTGACTTCCAGAGCCAGTGCTTGGGGTGCCGTCCGTTGTAAGCACGTTCGGCGAGGACGTTGAGGTGACGTTGCAGGTGGACGTCGAGCCGTTGGAAGAAGGCGAGTTCTGCAACCACCGAACCGCCTGAATCAAGCCGGCCCGGGCCTCGTCGGTGGTCGAGGAGGTCGTGGAAAAGTGCCTCGATCTGACTCTCGGGAAGACGCTTGAGGAGGTCCAAAGCCTCACGCCGGGAGCCCGCGGGTTGCGCAGGGGCCTTGGGGACAGCGGGCGCGTCGCAAGCGAGGTCGGCGAGGTGTGACATTCGAGGCTCCGGGTCGTCGGTGTGAAGCAGCGACGAACGCCTATCGGCCCTTCTTCGAATCCTCAAAGAAGGATTGCCCTCGAATCGAGCACGTCCGAGAAATCGCGCGCCCGCGCAAGAACCGACACGGGGATACCCCGAACAAATTGACCCGTCCCACGTTCCGTTGACACAACCCCGCCCCGGCTACTACTGCCGGGGAGTGAACAAGGAGTGTCACGACGGCAAGGAAGGTTTATTCGCAGGAGTTCAGGAAGGCCGCGGTCTTCGGCGTTACTCCCGCCAGCTTCCACGCCCTGAGCACCCGCCCCCACAGCCCCCGCGCTGTCCGCGCCAAGAATCTCGCTGCGCAGATCAGCGTCGTCCATCACGAGGCCAAGGGCGTGTACGGCAGCATCAACATCACCAAGGAGCTCGCGCTTCGCCACACCAAGGCCAACCGCAAGACCGTCGCCAAGCTCATGAAAGGCCTGGGAATCTGCTTCAAAGCGAGCCGCAAGTTTCGCGTGCACACCACCGACTCAGACCACCACAACCTCATCGCGCCCAACACGCTCGATCAGAACTTCGCGTCGGCCGCGGCGCCCAACCAGGTCTGAGGCGCCGACATCACGTACACCCACACGAATGAGAGCGTGCTGTACCTCGCGGGCGTGATGAAGTTTTTAAGCCGCAAGATCGTGGGGTGGAGCATGAGCGACACGATGACGACCACACTCGTCGAGGACGCCTTCAACGCCGCGGTCGAGTCGTTCTGGGGCAAGCTCAAGACGAAGATGGTCAACCATGAAAAATTCGCCGCCAAGGCCCAAGCTCGCGCCGCGGTGTTCGAGTACATCGAAATGTTCTACAACCCAAAGCGTCTCCACGCCGCCCTGAATTACCTCAGCCCCGAAGAGTTCGAGGCCGTAAAATTGGTTTGAACTCCGTCAACGAAGAGTGGGTCAGGTCACTCGCTCAACGCGACCTGGAGAACCTGTCGCTCGATCGCGCTAATTCTCGCATCGATCCGGGCATCACGCCTCAACGCGACGGGCAACAAGCCACGAATCTCCGCACAAATCCGCCTCAATTAAAAAACCCGAGACCTTGCAGTGCAAGGCCTCGGGTAAAAGCGGAGAGGGGGAGATTCGAACTCCCGATACGGCATGGCCGTATACTGGTTTTCGAAACCAGCGCGTTCAACCGCTCTGCCACCTCTCCGAAAAACTCAGCGGTCCAGCAACGTTCGCCGGACCCAGGGTGAGATGATTCGCCCGCCCGGACGGAACGTCAAATCCTTCAACTCGAATACCTGCCCGGGTCCAAACTTCCGACCCACTTGCGGGCTCTACTTCTTGCCACCACTTCCGGGCTCCTGAACGGTCTTGGGGTAGCCTCCCGGGTCAGACTCTCTCGGACTGAACCCGGGGGGGCACGCTCGGGCAGCTATTTCTTCATCGCGGTCGCGAGCGCCGCCAAAATCGCCTCAGGCTCGCTCATCCGGCCCGTCCCGTTGGTGCGGCACGCCTGCCAGCCGTCGTCGGGGCCGACGATCTGAAAACCGTCCTCGATCAGCGTCGCGAGATTTCTCTGTGTGCTCGGCTGGGCCCACATGACCGCGTTCATTGAGGGGGCCAGAAGCACCGGCGTCTTCCTCCGGTCAATCGCGCTCAGGATCAGCGTCACGACATCGCTCGTGCGCCCGCTCGCCAGGTTGGCCATGCAGTCCATCGTGCACGGCGCAATCACCGCGGCGTCCAAGCTCGACGCCAGCGAGATGTGCTGCGGGTCCTTAGATTCCAGGTGATCCCAAGAGCTCGTGTACACAGGCCTCGCTGACAACGCCTGAAAAGTCAGCGGGGTCACAAAGCGGGTCGCGGCCTCGGTCATCGCGACCGTGACGCTGGCCCCGCTCTGGGCGAGCCGACTGACCACCATGGCGACCTTGTAGGCAGCGATACCGCCGGTGACGCCGACAAAGATGCGGCGATCACGCAATGCCACCGATGCACCGGCGGGCGTGCCACCTGAAGGCTCGGCCATGAGCGGTCACTCCAACGCGGTCGCAAGCGTTTTAGTTCTTCGTGACCAACCCGCGCAGGTTCGAGGCCTCGACGTCGACCGCGATCTTGTCTTCCATGATCTCTTCGATCACGACTTCGAGGTCCGACCGCCCGTCGCGCTCGACCAGAGGACGGGCCCCGTCCATGAGCTGGACCATCCGCCGCTGGATCAGGGCGCACAGCTTGAATCGGCCGCCGACCTTGTTGACAATCTCATCGCTCTTGAGGGCTTCGATCATGAGTGTTCAGAACTCCATCGCTGGCGAAAAGGGCGCCAGCTGTAAAAATCGCTCGCACGCTCGAACAGTTCGGCGTGCGGGCCGGGGGATGTTTTTCGTGGCGAGAACTTTGGTATACTAGCCCTGTGTACAGATATGGGCTCGACGGGCCCTGCCGAACCGGCCAGTTCGAGGCCGATTCGCTGGAAGTCTGATCTGCTGGTAATCTTGGCACACCTGGTCCTGATCGCGTCGGCGTCAGAGATCGGGTTCGTTTCTTGTGTTCGGGGGATTATTTTTTTATGGATCTGACGTGATGCCAACAACATGGCAGCGCGGTGACCGCGTTCGGCACGCGGGTCGCCCGGAATGGGGCTTGGGAAAGGTCCAGAGCGCCGAGGCCGCGGTGCTAGACGGTAAACACTGCCAGCGTGTCGTCGTCGCGTTCGAGCGTGTCGGCACTCGCACGCTTTCCACGGCCTTCGCGGACCTGCGCAGCGCCGAGGACGCCGTTCCGGTGTCGAACGATCGACCAGATGCATCCGATGCGCTCGCGATGCGGATGGACCAGCTTCCGGCCGAACAACGGCTTGTGGCCGTCCCCGAGGACGCGATCGACCCCTTTACCTCAGCCCGGGCCAGATTAACCGCGACGCTGGCCCTTTATCGCTTCACCGATTTGGGCGGGTCGCTGCTTGATTGGGCCGCGATGCAGACCGGCATGAAAGACCCGCTCGCTCGGTTTAACCGGCACGAGCTCGAACAGCATTTCAAGCGGTTCCAGATCAATCTCGATGCGCACCTCAAGAAGCTCGTCCGCGATCTGAAACGGCAGGAGCCGGGTTTGGTCCAGGAACTGACGCTCACCGCGTCGCCCGCGGCCCGGCAGGCGTTGCGCCGGACCGACATGGGACGTTGACCGGCATCAACACCCGGCACAGACCGCGGACAGGGCTTGGGCCAAAGACCGTGACGCAAACTTCAATTCGCTGATTCACGCACGAACCATGCGATTTTTTCGGACCACAGTGATGGCCCGCCAACTCCGGCGGGTCTGGCGCGGCCGTTGTTTCTTCTCCTTTCGCCGTCTAGTTGCAGTCGCCCGTGTGGGCCTGACAGCCGCGATGGTCATAATCCAAGAGCAGGGGAGCGAGACATGAACGAGAACGAATTCCAGCAGAAGCTCGGCGACCTCATTAGCCAGATCGGCAAGCTCCCCGAGGGCGAGCGTGGCTCGCTCGAGAAGCTCGCGGTCGAAACCCAGAATCGTCACGAGAAGGTCAAGAAGACAATCGACGAGCTCCAGGAATCACTCGATTACCTGCGCCTGAGCATCAAGTATCTCGTGTTCGACCTCGAAGCCACCCGTCGCGAAAACACGTACCTCCGCAAGCTCATCGAAACCCAGAACGGCCGGCCCGGTGCCGATCACGACAACACCGACGATCGGTAGACGAGCAAGCGACGAGCGTTTTGGGCACACTTCCGTGGGGGGCCGACCTGCAAAGTGAGAGGGCACCAAAGTCGAGACCCCCCGCGCGTAAACACCTGTAAGTACAGGGGATACGAGAAGGGGGTCTCGAGAAGCGGAGAGGGGGGGATTCGAACCCCCGATAAGGCTTTAGGGCCCTATAACGGTTTAGCAAACCGTCGCCTTCAGCCGCTCGGCCACCTCTCCGGGACGTTCAGATTTCGGAAGCCTAGCGTAGCCTCTTTGCGTGGTTGGAACAATCCGTGAACGCCCCGATTTGCGGCTTTCTGCCCGCGACGCCGTGAGGCCAGCGCGATAGCGACCTGGATCGAATCTATCCGGGCGTTCTACAAATTCGGAGCCTGAACAAGTCCTAGCTCGCGCCGCACCGAAGCGTTGAAGGCCACAAGCGCTGGCTCAAAGGCCGTGCACTGAGAGTGGGTGAGGTCACCCTTGACCCTGAACGGCTTCGGAATGGCCCACTGATATCCGCCGAAACGTCGAAAGGGCGATCGGCAGATTGAGCGGAACTTGGACCAATGGGCGCAACAGGGGTCGAACCTGTGACCTCGGCTATGTGACAGCCGCGCTCTAGCCAACTGAGCTATGCGCCCGAGCTTTCAACCACTGTTGGACTTTGGGTCCGCCAACGGTGACTTGCCAGATGAGGGGTGCCTGACCTCTTCCCCCGACAAGTCTCAGAGCATACGGGGCACTTTGCGGTTTGTCACCTGAGGTCGACCAACCGCCTGACCTGAACGACCAGTTCACACCCGAGTCATCCAAGGATGCTTGGCATTGATTCAAACGGCGCTTCGATAGACTGCCTCACTCCACGGCGTGATTAACGGAGAACGCGCGCTCGAAACAAGGGGCGTCGCGGAGCGGGTGGCGCTCGCTGGTTGAGTCGGGCGATTTGTCCAGCCCGTTCATGGTGTTCGCGACGAGCACGAGGTTCGCGAGGTAGTCGCAGAAAGACTCGACGAAGATGACCTAGATGCCAGCTTCCCACGCGGTGTTCCACGAGGCCTGAGAGTTTATAGAGGTTGATTTGCGAGTTGAGCTCTGCCCGAGGACGCCGCCGCGCTTGAGGCTGACCACGGCAACAGTCAGACCAGGTACGTCACGAGCGTTACTTTGGTAGGCGTTGGCGTGTATCTGAAGCTCCGAGCCCGCGAAGTGAACGTGCTTGGGCACGAACGACCTCACGACCGGGCGAAGTTGCTCGAGCCAGTAGGCGTTGTCGTCACGCTCGCAGGCGAAAAACTTCTCGCGGTTCTCGGCGTATTTGCTGCGGTGGTAGCGAAGATAAATTTGCCAGAATCCACACCGAGAATTTCCACCTTGCCCGAGGCGCGCGACATAGAGAAGCGTGCGCGACCGGCCAGCCCAGACACGCGAACGGCCGCGTCAGAGAAGATCTTCCAGCCTTTCACGAGCGGTATCTCGAAGGGCTCGTTGCGGGCGGTGAGACGACCTTGCAAGACGTAGTGCTAGGGGCAGCCGACGTACGACAGCTCGCGGAATATCTCGGCCAGCACGTCCGCGTTGTCGTTGAATCCTCGGATCAGCGGGCACTGGTTGACGCACTTCGCGCCGCACTCAAGAAGTTTGGCGATACCGGTCCGGGCCTCGTTGGTCAGCTTACGCGGGTGGTCGAAGTGGCATATGAGGTAGATGCGCCGGTCGAGGGTTGAATGCGTGCGGAGCGTCTTGAAGTTTGAGGTTGTCGAGAATACTAAAAGGGTTGAAGGCCAGCATCTTCGAGCCGATGCGGATGATCTAGACGTGCGAGATCTCGCGCAACTGCTCGATGATCTCGCGCAGGCGGCGTGTGCCCATGATGAGCGGGTCGGTGCCGGTGAGCAGCACGTTAGACACCCCCGGGTGCTCGCAGATGTACGCGACGCCGACGAAGACGTCTGTGCTGACCTCTTCGTTGTCGTTCATGAAGAGACGTTTGCGGAAGCAGTAGCGTCAGTACGCGCCGCAGACCTCGTTGCACAGCTGAGAGATCGTATCCTCGTATTTGTGCTGCACACCCGGCTCGACGGTCACCGCGGCCTGGTTGCTCGCGTCGAGCTTGCCCCGGTCGTTGAGCTCTTCGCTGCGTGGGATGACGAGCTGCTTGATCGGGTCGACGAGGTCGGCCCAGTCGATCAGTCGCAGGCAGTAGACGCTGGCGCGGGAGACGTAGCGTTCCGAGACCTTCTTGAGAAGCTCGCGGTCTTCGAGCGAGATGTTGCGGATCTGGTCGATCGAGTTAAGGTACTTCACGCGCCGCGCGCTCGGTTGAGAGTTGCTGGTGACCACGACCGGCAGGCTTTGATGTAGCATCTCTGGCTTCTTGCGATGCTGCGGGGGCTGGCCCGCGGCATCGCGTGAACAGCAATTCCCGGTCAGGCCTGCGCCTCGCTGTAGGTCTTCGTGTTCGTGCCCTCTAGCGCACCCTCGCGCGAGACCGACGTGTTGAAGTAACGCTGGTGGGCGGAGTCCACGATCTCGCACACGAGCTCGGAGAAGCTGAACCCTGCTGGCCTTTTACGACTTTCCCGCCGAGCACTGGTTGCACCTGAGAACCACTAACCCGATCGAGAGCACCTTCGCCACCGTGCGGCTGCGCACGAAGAAGACCAAGAGGTGCGGCAGCTGGGTCGCGTGCCTGAGGATGGTGTTCAAGCTCGCGGAGTCCGCCAGCAAAGGATGGCGATGCCTCAACGTCTCGGCACTCATCCCCGACGTCCTCGCTGGGGTCGTCTTCGTCGATGGAATCAAACCCGAAAGAATCGCCGCGTGATCACGATCTCATTCACGACTCTTGACAATACCTCGGATCGAACGGCAAGAATTCTTTGAGCGCGGGCAACATCCGCATGTCGCCCTCGAAGCACGCGACCTCGTGCCCGGTTTCGCGGAGCCTGTCGATGACGCGTTGCACGGACTGCTTGCCGTACACCTAGAGGCTGGGTCGGCCGACGTCCCGAGGATGCTCGTGTTCTTTCAGTTTCGAATCACCGCGATACGCGCCGCTGTCTCTCCTTGATGCCCACCGATCAACACCTTCACGTGCGACGTTCAGGTGCTGCGACTGTCAACTCGCGGAAACCGGCCACCCTCCGACAGACCGCGGACTATGCGGCTGTCAGTCACGCGGCCAAGGATACGCGATCAGCAGCGAGGTCGTCAGGGGTGCGACAACATTCCAAGGAAGGAGGGCCGTGAAGCCCTTGGAATACACCTCGAAAGAGCAGAAGGAAAAATGTGATCGTCGGCTCGCCGTCTGAGCGGGGCGAGCCCGGACCGCGCTCGGCGCTTCGCGTGCCCAAAGAGCTCACGACCGCCATCGGTTCGACGAGCCCAAGCCGCAGCGCCGTCGCGGCGCGGGTCGGCCGCGGCCTGAATGCCCCCGTCGCGATCCCGGGCGATCGCCTGAACCGCGCACAGCTTGTAGTTCAGCGGCTTAAGCATCTGGACTTTCAAGAACCGGTCCCACAGGCCGCGGCGCGCGGCCGGGTCCATCGATTCCTCTGCCCACACGGAGCGGCCTAGCAACTCCTGCGACCGAGGTGCGGCGATCGCGTCGCTCAGGCTGGCCCCGCGGTCGCGCGTGAGGCTGAGAACTTGCACGATCGACGAGGTGGTTCGGCGGCTGCCCACCAAACCTAGCGCCAACCGCGGCGCACCAGTCGCGTTCAGCACCACGGTCGGCGCGGCGTTGGATTGCGGCAGGCACCGTGAGCTCAGGCGGTACGAGTGTGGGGTCCGCGGGCAGGTGCTGAGGCAGTTGTTGTAGACGAACCCGAGCGTGGGGTGCGCGACCTTGGACCCGGACACAGATTGAATAGATTGCGTGAGCGACGCGACGTCGCCCTTCGCGTCCGCCGCGCACAGGTGCGTCGCGTTCCCCGATTCGCCGAGTGATTCTCCCGGCGCTGTAGGCCTCGGGCCCAAACTCAATCTCTTGCTCAGCATCTCGGCGTGCCCGGCGCTGACGACCTAGTGGGCGAGCGAGGGCGTCATATTCATCGGGTGATCGGGCCAACGCTCGCGCTCCTCGAACGCCGACAGGGTCGCTTCGGCCAGAACGGCCTGCCACAAGCCAGCATCGCAGGGTTCTTCCATAAGGCGTGTGAGGAGCTCAAGGGCGAGCAGAATCTGCAGGCCCCCGACCAGCGGCGAGATCGACCGCACGCGATCCCCGCGATATTCGATCAAGAGCGACTTACGCTCGATCGGCAATGTTAGTTCGCAGAGATCCTTGGCATTGATAAGCTCGCCGCGCTCGCGCATGTTCGACACGATCTCGCTGGCGATCTCCCCGGAGTAGAAATCGTCAGCGCCAGCCTGCGCTCATCGGCCCAGAGTCGTCGCGAGGTGTGGCTAGCGAAAAACGTCTCCAACCTCGTACGCTCTGCCGCCGGGCTGAAGGAAAAGCCGGGCCTCGTACGACGACGCTTCGAAGAACTTCTGCGACCACTTCAACACGCCGCGCTGCAGCTTCGTGATCACGTGCTCGTTCTCAGCCAGGCCGATCGCTGGCGCAAGTACGTCTTGGAGCGTGAGACTTCCAAGGCGTCTCTGCGCCTCGGAGAGCGTGATCAGCGTGGAGGGCACGGTCGTTGCGCAGATGCCGCGTCGCTGGGCCTTGCTCCCACCGATTTGCGACGCAGCGACCCGGGTGCTCTCGAGTGCCCGTCCACCACCAGCGAGCCGCGGCCGCGCAGACAGACAAGCACGGTCGTCTGCTCGCCCAATCTAGACTCCGCAGGCTCGCACACCGCGAGCGCCCAGGCGCGGCGCAGGCCGCATCGACCGCGTTGCCGCCAGCGAAGAGCACGTCGGCGCCCGCTCTTGCCGCCGCGAGGAACGCCGCGACGACGACGCCTCGTGTCGCTCGTGGCGAACGTCTCGCATCAGTGTCTATTCGAGCGCTTGGCATGACCATCGTCAGTCCAGCCGCGAGCATGCTGCGAACGCGGCCGCAGATCGGGTGCCCGCGGCGCAGCGCACCGGGCCGTCACTCGGCGGGAAGGTCTGGAGAGGCATCTCGCAGGTCTACTCTCGCGACGGATCGAGCTCGCGTCCCAGATAGATCGTCTGCGGGTGCGGGTCGTCGTTGTACCTAGGGATCGTTCGGAACCCCAGCGCCCGGTACAGCCCTACCGCCGCGTCAAAGTCCGGCTCGCTGTCGAGCTTCATGAACCGGTACCTCGCGCGCGAGGCCTCGTCGAGCAGACGCTCGCACATCCGCCGGCCGAGCTTGAAACCCCGGGCCGCGGGTTGAACGTACAGCCGCTTCATCTCGCACACGGGTTCGAGGTCGCCGGGCATCGCTTCGATGGAGCGCAGAGCCACGCACCCGCGCGGCACGTCATCGACCCAGCCCACAAGCAGCCGCCCGCAGGGCCGCGCGTATTTCCCCGGCAGCGCCGCCAGCTCTTGCTCGAATCCCTGAAAATCAAGCGAGAACGGCAGCGACGCGGCGTACTCGCGGAAGAGCGCGGCCGCCGCCGCGATGTCTCCGGGGGTGTCGGCTTGGGTCACGGCGAGCTTGGTCATGGCGGATGGTATCGCCGCGCGCCCGCCTCCTCGCACTCTCCTATCTGCTGCTCTGCGTGGGCGTGACCGTGCTCGCGGCGTTCCACTGGCCTGCCCCTCAAATCCTGATCCAGCAACTCTGAGTGTCTCGACGGGCCGCGGCACGGCCCTGGAAACTCTGGACCATGAAGCGGACAAGGCATTCGGCGAAGCAGATCGTGAACAAGCTGCGTGAGGCCGACGCGCTGGCGGCAACGTGGCGCAACAAGTACAACCACTGTCGTCCGCACTCGCCGCTGGGCTACGTTCCTCCGGCGGTCTACGCGACCCGGCTCGTCATCGCGTCGCCGCCATGGGCTGGCCCTCCGGTCGGGGCTGCGGCATACCTCATCACCTCTATGCTCGGCTGTCGGCGCTGATAGAGAGTGATACGAGAAATGACGGCAGACCATGATGACGCCATGCGCCGGTGAACTCGTATGTGCCGGGCTCATTAGCGCCCGAACAAGCCCATCACGTCGTGGAACGTCACCAACAAGAACATCGAACCGATCAGAACCAAGCCGACGATGGTGGCGAAATTCTGGACCTGCACAGGCACGGGCCGGCCTCGGATCTGCTCGAAGAGCAGGAACAGGAATTGCCCACCGTCGACGATCGGGAGCGGCAGGAAGTTGATGACCGCGAGGTTCACGCTGATCATGGCCATGAAGAACAGCAGCCACACCAGCCCGCGCTCGGCGACGCGGGTGCCCAAGTGCGCGATACCGACAGGGCCTTTGAGGTGCTCGACCTTCACGGTGCCTTGGAAGAGGCGTGCGAACGTGGAATAGGTCGTGAGCATCACGCGATGCGTTTCGCGCAGGCCCATGCGGAGCGAGTCGGCGATGCCCTTGCCCTTGAGCGTGGTCTCCTTCAGCGCGAAGAGCGACGTGCTGACGGGGCTCGCCCAGGACAGCGCGTGCAGGGCTCGCACGTCCTCGCGTGGAATAGTGAGCGTGAGCTGTTCGGTCACGTCGTTGTCGGTTGTCGAAGCAGGCGTCCCTTTGTCCGCGGAATCGGGCTTGGAATCAGGTTGGGAATCGGGCGATGAGTTTGGCACCGGCAGTTGCACCGACAAGCTCACGCTGGCTTGCGTCCCCGCCTTGGCAGCGTCGTTGGTCGCGGCGATGAGGCGTTCGCGAAGCTGCGTGAAATTGGTGACGAGTGTGCCGTTGACCATCGTGACGCGCGAGCCGGGGCGCTCGATCACGCCGACGGCCGGGGGCGTGCGGGGCGAGTCTTTCTGTGTCAGCGAAGCGAGCTGCTTGGGCGGCAGGGCCAGCAGCGTGTCGTCGTCGGAGGTATCGCCAGCGATAAACCCGATGCGGCCGTCGCGGCTGACGGAGACCGTGAGCGGGACAAGTTGTCTCGCGCCGCTTGCGTCCTTGCGTACGACAACGAGGTCGAGCTTCTTGCCCGCGCTCTCCCGGATGGTGGGGATGCCCTCGGTGACGCTGGGGAACTCGACGGAGCCGAGGCGTGCGAAGACGTCGCCAGCTTGCAGGCCTTGCTCGGTCGCGGCGGGCGTGGACTCCGCGATCTTCATGACCGGCGTGAGCCCGAGCAGGTGCCGATGGACCGCGACGGTGCCGGGGCCGGTGCGAGCTTGATCGACCTGCAACTCGGGCCTGGGTGTGAGCGTGACGTTGACGTGGCGCGTCTCGTCGGCGAACTCGGCCTCGAAGGGCTTGCCGCTCGAGGCGCGAGCCGCGATGGTGAGCGCTTCGGCGCCGGTGATCGCTCGCTGATCGCCGACCCGGACAAGCGTCATGCCCGGCTCGACGCCCGCGAGCCCGATCTTGGCGAGGATCTCTCGCGCCTGCTCGAGTTGAGCCTGGGATTTGACCTTCGGGATGGCGGTCGAGCGTGGCGGATCGACGCCGATGTCTAGGAGTTTGCTGAGCGGGTTCTCGGTTGGGGTGACGGCGAAGTGGAGAGTCTCGGCCACTCCCGCGCGGCGAACGCCAAAGAGCACCGACTTGCCGCGCTCGGCCATCGCGGTGGCCAGCACGAGATCGTTAAAAGAATTCGGCTTCTCGCCGTCGAGTTCGATGATCTCGTCGCCGGTCTTCAGCCCGGGTTCGGTGACGCCGAGCTGAGCGGCGTTCGACGCGATCGTGATCGCGGCGGCCGAGCCCGGTTCCACTTCGCCGATCGCGGCCGGTTCGGTCTTGAGGCCGGTGTTGAACACAATCACGAAGAGGATCGCGGCGAGGATGATGTTCATCACGACGCCCGCCGAGATGACGACCATGCGTCGCCAGGGTTTGCACTTTTGATAGCTGTCGGGCGCGGCGCTGACGGCCGCGGGATCAAGGTCGTCTTGCCCGAGCATTTTCACGTAGCCGCCGAGAGGGAGCCAGTTGAGGCGGTACTCGGTGGGGCTGATGGCGCTCGTAGGGGTGTTCGTTGCGAGGTTGATCGAACGAAGGTACTCGCGCTCGCTGGACCCGCGCCGCAGCCCGAGGCCTTTGCGGTAGGTGAAGATCGGCGGGCCGAAGCCGATGGCGAAAGCGAGAACCCGGATCCCGGCCCAGCGTGCGGCGAGGAAGTGGCCCAGTTCGTGGATGAAGATGATGAAGCCAAAGCCCAGGACGACGAGGAGGAAATCGAAGAACGTGGCGAGAGAAGTCATGAGTGAGCCCATTGCAAGATGGTACGCGGTCGCTGCTTCAGCATCATCGGATAAAAAAAGCCGGGGCGTCACGCCCCGGCTCTCGATTGGACCAGGACGTGTGTTAGTTCTTGTACTTCACGCCGCAGCCGTAGGGCTGGGTCGTGGGGGTCGAGACCTTCTTACCCGCGAGCAGCTCGTCCACGGCCTTGGTGACGTAGTTGGTCTTGCCAGCGGTCTCCGCGCTCTTGTCATCATCGATCGCGCCCGAGTAGGCCAGAATGCCGTCCTTGTTGACGACGTACATGGCGGGAGTGTTCTTGGCGCCGTAGGCCTTGCCCGTCACGCCGGTCTCGTCGAGAAGGACGGGGTACTTCATCGCCCAGTCCTTGACGGCCTTGGCGTTGCGCTCCTTGCCCGAACCGGCCTCGCCGACGGCGTTAGAGTTGATCGCGAAGAAGGCGACTTCCTTGCCCGCGTACTTCTCGACCATGTCGCTGGCGGTCTTGGTCTTGACGTGCTGCTTGACCACGTAAGGGCACTCGGGGCTGAACCACTCGATCACGACGATCTTGCCAGCGAGCGACGAGAGCTTGTGCTCCTTGCCCTCGGTGTCGAAGAGGCTGAAGTCAGGGGCCTTCTTGCCGACGGAAGCGACTTCCACGGTCTTCTTCTCTTCCATGTCCTTCTTGTCGTGTTTGTCGTGTTTTTTCTCGGTGGGCTGCTTGCCCTTGACCGGCGTGCTCGGGGCGGCTGGCTGGAACGCGCTTTGCGCAAAGCTGGAGGTCGAGGGGACCGCGATCGCCACAGCGCCAGCGGCGATCATCGCGAACAAGGTCTTGGTCGTCGTCATCTAAAAAACTCCTGTCCCAATATTCTGGGATCAACATTCGGGCTGGAAGATCGGAACCACTCCGATTGTCCCCGGCCCGTTGGGTTCTCTTTGGATTCCGTGATTCCCTTTGGGTGGCCTTCATAGAAAAATAAATCGCGAAAAAAACGTGAGAGTCACCTCTCGCTGGATCGGCTTTCGCGCGAATTGCGGTCAACCAGATAGTATTCAACCAGACCGCTGGCCGTAAGTTTCATCGCGAGCACGCCGAACAAACGCCTTTCGTCAGCGGGTTCTTTAGGGTCCAGACGCAGGGAAAGCGACGGCCCCTTGGCCTCGGCGTCCTTGATGGGGTCGAGGAACGTCGAGCAGCCCTCGTACGGATAGAACGCCAGCCAGTTCGCGCCAGGCGTGGCGATCTCGACTCGACCCTCGCTCCAAGAGATGCTGGCGGGCGGCTTTTCCGTCGGCCAGGGTTTGGGCAGGGCCGCCCGTGAGGCCGCGAATTTTTCAAGATCCTTTGAGGGCTTGGTGTCTTTCGAGAAAATCGGCAGAGAAAACTGCGTGTCGATCGATTCGAACACGCAGACCTCGCGGCAGACGACCCAATCGATGTGGGCCGAGATGTTCGCGGTGGCCCCGGCCGAGCTAGAAACCGTGCTGGAGATCTCGATCGGGATCAGCAGAGTGACTTCGCCCTCGTAGACATGATCGAGGATTTCGCCAGCCGAAACATGCCGCACCGGCCCGGGCCAGAGGATCTCGCCCGCCTTGAACCCGTCGGGCAGCGTGAGCATTACGCGCACCGGGGTTCCGGTGTCATTCTTGCCGTTCCAATAGACGTGCCAGCCGTCGCGAATCTTGAGGTTCACGCCGATCTGGGTGGCGTGCCCGGGGACGAACGTGGTCTCGGGCGCGATCAGCGAGACGGTCACATGAAGTTCGCTTAGGGGCATGTTTTCCGATGACGCTTGTGGCGGAACGTGAGCCTCGCTTAAGCCGCTCGACCCCAGCAATGCACCGACGAAGATCGCTGCACTCACCAAATAGTTCATACTCGAACAGTGGGGGCCTCGAAAGGGTGAGTCAAGCGGCGGACAAAGGGGGCGCATAAACCAAGGAAGCGTTCTATTGTGATCGTCATGACAACCCTTCTAACGACGCCCGCCGCTCGGCTCCGTTCCATCGTATTGCTGCTCGTTCTATGTGCGGCATTGATAGCAAACGTTGGCTGCTCGCAGAGCCCGACGGACAAGGACATCGTGCGGATCGAGATGACCGAGTTGCGTGATTTGGCCAAACGGGCCGAGACAAGCCCTAAGCGGCTGCTGATCCTCGATGCTCGCTCCGCCCGGGCGTTCCAGGCCGAGCACATCGCCGGTGCGACGAACATGCAGCTCTATGAAGTCAACATGGAACTAGGGACCAAAGCCAGACTCAAGGCGTACAAGGAGATGGTGGTGTATGGCGACGACGCTGGCAGCCCGCCCGGCAAGGGGCTTACGAAGCGGCTGATGGGGGCGGGTTATGACGACGTGCGTTTTTATGCTGGTGGTCTGAAAGAATGGAAGGCCAGCGGATTCCCGACAAAGACGGGAAGTCCGTCGGGAAATCCAGAGGAAAGTCGGTCCGGAAGTCCTCCTGGAGATCCGGCCGAACGGCAGTCAACCCCGAGCGAATTGCCTCGGTAGGCACCGGGCGACCATCGGGCGACGCGATTCCAGCGATCGGCGTATTTGATCGCGGCCCCCTCCCCGTCTACCCTTGCCTCAGTTACAAACAGGGTTCTGTCCCCGATTTTTCTCAGCAGGAATGGAAGAACGAATGGCTGTCCTCGCAGAACGCAGACTTGAGATCGTCGCCGAAAACCGTACCCACCCGACCGACACGGGCTCGCCCGAGGTCCAGGTGGCCATGATCACCGAGCGGATTCGCGACATCGCGGAGCACCTCAAGATCCACGACCACGATTTTCACAGCCGCCGCGGGCTGGTTTTGATGGTGGGCAAGCGCAACCGCTTGCTGAAGTACCTCGCCAAAACCGATCCGCAGCGCTATCAGACGCTGATCGCCCGACTCGGGCTCCGCAAGTAAACCAACACCCACCGGCCCGCGATCAGGCATGATCGCGGGCCGATTGTTTTTCTATTCGGCCCGCCTCGACCTGCGGCAGTGGGCACCGTACAGTTGAGAGATTTTTCATTTCGTCGCTCCTCGAACGCTGCGTTTCACGCGGCCTCCTTCGCGGCGACTGCGTTCAAGCGATCCTCTTTCAACTGCTCGATGCCTTCTGCCTCAAGGACCTCTCGGGGAGGCCTGCAACTCGTGCCGCGTGCTGGTGCTGAACAAGCGCCGCGCTGGGCCCGGGTCGCGTCATTTGGGCTCTCACGGAAGGATCAAAATCATGGCAGTTCTTTCTTCTCCCGGCAGCGGCGACCGCGTCATCAAGCTCGAGCGGGCTATCGGCGGACGCACGCTCACTATCGAGACCGGCAAGGTCGCGCGTCAGGCCAACGCCGCCGTCGTGTGTAGCTACGGTGGCAGCACCGTGCTCGCCACCGTCGTCCGGGCCGCCCCTCGCGAGGGCACCGATTTCTTCCCGCTGACGGTCGATTACCGCGAAAAAATCTCTGCGGCTGGCAAGTTTCCCGGCGGGTTCCGCAAGCGTGAAGGCGCTCCCAACGAAAAAGAAGTCCTGACCATGCGGATGATCGACCGCCCGATCCGCCCGCTGTTCCCTGACGGGTTCATCGAAGAAGTTCAGGTCCAGGTTTTCGTGATGAGCCACGACGGCGAGAACGACACCGACGTCCTCGCGGGCACCGCGGCCTCCGCGGCTCTGGCGATCAGCGACCTGCCCTTCGAGGGCCCGACCGCGACCGTCCGCGTGGGCCGCATCCACACCGACGCTGGCCCGCAGTTCGTCATCAACCCCACCGTCAGCCAGCTCGATTTCTCCGACCTAGACATGGTTCTCACCGGCCACAAGGACGGCGTAAACATGATTGAGGTCGGCGCGGCCGAGGTCGATGAGGCGACCACCCTCGCCGCTATCAAGTTCGGCATCGAGTACATCAACGAAACCCTCGGCATGATCGACGAACTGGTCGCCAAGTGCGGCAAGAAAAAGTTCATCGGCGAGCTGGTCCTGCCCACGGCCGAGATCACCGAGAAGGTCAAGAAGCTCGTCGAAAAGCCGCTGACCGAGGCCCGCCAGATCAACGGCAAGCAGGCTCGCAACAGCAAGGTGGACGAGCTTCGCAAATCGACGCTCGACACCCACTTCACGCTCAAGGACACCGGCAACTACGCCGAGTACGCCGCGTCCGTGAAGGCGCGGGCTCACGCCAAGGAAGCGTTCAAGCGGCTGGAAGAGAAGATCACGCGCCGCCTGATCGTCGAGAAGAAGACCCGCGCCGACGGACGAGGACCCACCGACATCCGCGCCATCACCGCCGAAGTGGGCGTCTTCGCCCGCACGCACGGCTCGGCCTTCTTCCAGCGCGGCGAGACCCAGTCGCTGGTCTCGGTCACGCTCGGCACGTCCAAGGACGAGCAGATCATCGACGGGCTGATCGCCGAGTACAGCAAGAAGTTCACACTGCACTACAACTTCCCGCCCTTCGCCACCGGCGAAGCCAAGCGCATCACCGGCCCGGGCCGCCGCGAGATCGGGCACGGCGCGCTGGCCGAGCGTTCGCTCCTGGCAATCCTTCCCAGCCCCGATGAGTTCCCATACACGGTGCGAGTCGTCAGCGACATCACCGAGTCCAACGGCTCGTCGTCCATGGCCTCGGTGTGCGGCGGGTGCCTCGCGCTCATGGACGCTGGCGTCCCCATCAAGGCCACCTACGCTGGCATCTCGGTCGGCCGTTTCTCTGACGACAACGACCAGAACGAGATCTTCGTGACCGACATCATCGGCGAAGAAGATTTCTTTGGCGACATGGACTTCAAAGTCTCCGGCACTCGCGAGGGCATCACCGGCATCCAGCTCGACCTCAAGGCCCGCGGCCTGAAAGTCTCCCAAATCGAAGTCATCCTCGAGCAGGCTCGCGTCGGGCGGCTCGACATCATCACGGTGATGGAGCAGACCATCGCCGCCCCGCGTCCGGCCATCAGCCCGCTCGCCCCGCGCCTGGTTTCGATCCAGATCGACCCAGAGAAGATTGGCAAGCTCATCGGGCCCGGCGGCAAGATGATCCGCTCGCTCCAGGACCGCTACGGCGTTAGCATCGACGTCGAGGACGACGGCAAGGTCACGATCGCGGCCCCGAACGGCGAATCGATCGACTCGGCTCGCGGCGAGATCGAGGCTCTGTGCGCCGAGATCAAGGTCGGAACAATCTTCACCGGCAAGGTCGTTTCGACCAAGGACTTCGGCGCATTCATCGAGCTGGCCCCCGGGACCGACGGTATGTGCCACATCTCGGAGCTGGCCGAGGGGTACGTCAAGAGCGTCGGCGACGTGGTCCGCATCGGCGACATTGTGAAGGTGAAGGTCATTCTGGTGGACGACCAAGGCCGCATCAAGCTCAGCCGCAAGGCCGTGCTGATCGACGAAGCTCGCAAAAACGCCCCTGCCGACCAAGGCGTTCCCGCGAACCACTAAGCCTCTTCTCGCACCAGAATTAATAAATTAATGATCTCACGCGCGCAAGCCGCCCCCTCGGGCGGCTTGTTTCTTGTTGCGTTCTCGTCTCACTTCGTGGTAATCTAGATAATCTCTCTCTCGGGCGCCCTATGTGGGCCGTGCCGATCGGGAGCGCGAACCTCGATCAGTGCCGAGACCTTCGTCCCGGCCGTCGCGTTCGCGGTTCATCTCGGCGGTTCCGACGACGCCCTTTCGTTCTCACACGGCGTCCTATCCGGTTTTTTTGTCTGATCTTTTTTCCCTGAGGGGCGTGCCGTGAGTGAGCAGTCAGCGCAGCATCTTGAAGCCGTCGAAGGCCTCGTCAAATGGTTCGACCCTCGCAAGGGGTTCGGCTTCATCACCGGGCCCGAGGGCCAAGACATCTTCGCGCACTTTTCTGTGATTCAGGGCGACGGCTTCCGCGTCCTCAAGGACGGCTCGTCGGTCACCTACGATGCGATGAAGACTGACAAAGGCTGGCACGCGACGAAGGTCACCCGCAACGAGAGCGCCGAGATTCACGTCGTCCCCAAGCGTGGCTACGAGCGTTCGCCGCGCCGTTAGTCCCGAGTAGGTCGGCTCTCCGAGCCGACTCTTCTCGTCTTCAATCTGCCGCGCCGACGGTCTATCACACCCCGGGCTTTACCTCGTTTTTGCAACCCAGCGCCTTCGCGTGCGGCGCGCCAGCCGCTCTCAAATCTCGATCTTTGAGCCCGACACACGACCAATACTCCCCTGTGCCCGCCACGCTCTCAACATTCCTTCTGGGCCTCGGAACCGGGGCCGCGATCAGCGCGGCGTTCTGGTGGTCGGCCAACCGTCGCGTGGTGCGTGAGGTCCGGGCCGCTGAACGTCGCGCCCGGGCCGCGGAACGTCTCGCCGAACTCGGTTCGATGACCGGCGGGCTGGCCCACGAGATCAAGAACCCGTTATCGACGATCGGGCTCAACGCGCAGCTTCTGGCCGAGGGCGTGGACGAGCTTGAAGTAGACGCCGAGCACAAGGGCCGGCTGCTGCGGCGGATCGGCTCGCTTCGCCGCGAGGTCGAGCGTCTGCGCGGCATCCTTACAGACTTTCTCGAATACGCGGGCGAGCTGCGTCTTGATCCCAAGGCCTCGGACCTCAACACCGTGGTCGAGGAGCTCGCCGATTTTTACATGCCCCAGGCCGAGAAGCAGGGGATCCGGCTGCGCACCGACCTGACACTGGGCCCGCTCCCGGCGTGGATCGATGTGCAAGCTGTGAAGCAGGCGGTGCTGAACCTCATGCTCAACGCGGTGCAGGCCATGGCGTTGACGACCACGACCACGACCACGACCACGACCGCACCGATCGATCAAGCCCAGTTGTCAACGCCCGCGACGCCGCGCGAGCTGATCCTGCGGACCAACTCGGGCCAGGACGCCGAACGCCATCTCACGTCCGTGCTCCACGTCATCGACACCGGCCCGGGCATCTCGGCTGAAACGCTCGCCAAGGTTTTTCAGCCGTATTTCACGACTAAATCTGGGGGAACAGGGTTGGGTCTGCCCGCGTCGCGCCGCATCATCGAGGCCCACCACGGGCGGATCGACATCCACACCGAGCCGGGTCGGGGCACAGATTTCACGATCACGCTGCCGCAGTCCGCGCCACCACCCTCGAGCCAGCCCGCTCGTCATTGGTCAAAGAAACTGAAAAATCGCGGTGAGCACGGCGTGAAATCGCCTAGCGCCTGAACCCCAGCGGCTGCTCCACCAACGCGTACATCTCACGCAGCACGGTCATCCCCAGATACCCCGCGACCGCCAGCCCCGTCAGCACCAGACCGTCGCGCACGTTCTCGTTCCCGAACATCCACGCGCCGCAGCAGAAGCTCATCGCCAGCACGCCGTAGCGAACCAGCTTGTCGGCCATCCGCGGCCCGCGACCGGTGATCTTCGCCTTACGCCACGCGATCAACGCCAGCACCGCGAGCACGCCGCCCACCCACACCGCGGAGCCTGGTTTCACCCATCCGGGCCAGAACCCGCCCCCGAGCTTGTTGCGTGACCAGCCCAGCCAGATCAGCGCCCCGCTCCACGCGGCCCATCCCGCGACGGTCATCACCCACGCCCGCGACGAGACGGGCGGGATCTTCCGCCCCAGCACGTGAGCCGCGGCATTGATCGTCGTCATGAGCGTGAGCACCACCCACACCGGGACCAGAAAACTCAGGTGCGAATTCGGCACGAGCATGTGCCCGCTATAGATCAGCCCGTAGGACACAAACCCGAAGGCTGGCACGAACCGTGCGGCCCCGTTGAAGACCAAGATCGCGCCCGCGAGAAGGATCGTCAGCAGCACGGCCCGGATGCCAAAGGGGGTGGCTCCGAGCACGGCGACGATCAGCGCAGAAGTGACGAGAACCACGGCCGTGTCCATGCCCGCCGCCCCCGAAACCAAGGGCCTCTCAGGCTTGAGTGCGCGATCACGCCGCAGGTCGAGGATGTCGTTGAGCGCCATCCCGAATCCAAAGAGGCCCAACGCGTTGGCGGCGGAACTGGCGAGCAGCAGCCAGAGCGGCTCGGCCATGAGCGTGGTGTGTGCCGCCTCGGCCGTCTCCTGCCGCGTCCACAGAATCACGAACCACGCGTTGGCGACCACCGCGAACGCGGTCGAGACACGAGAGAGCCGCAGGATCGGGCTGAGCCGTTCGAGTATCCAGTGCATGAGCCCGATCCTAGTGACCGTCTTGAGGTAGGAGCGGCTCTCCAAGCCGCTCGCCGCATCGTGCGCGATTGAACGTCGTGCGGATTAGGCCGCTCTCGCTGGATCACGCCCTCGCGCCGGTGCCTTGAATCGGAACTACCATGTAGCGCTCGAATGGCGAAAACCATCCATAAAACTCGTGCTGTTCCGTCGACCCCGGCCGTGCGCCCCGTGGCGATCGTCGTGAGCCTTTATACGCGCACGGTGACAGACGCTCTGCTGGTGGGGGCTCGTACGGAGTACGCGTCTCGTGGGGGCCAACCCGCGAACCTCGCGATTTATGAGGCCTCCGGAGCCTTTGAGGTGGTGCCGCTCGTTCTAGCCGCCGCGATGACAAACAAGTTCGCTGCGGTGGTCGCGCTGGCCTGCATCATCAAGGGCGAGACCAGTCACGACCAGATTCTCGGGCACGCGGTGACGCAAGGCCTTGTCGCTATCACGCTGCAGACCGGCGTCCCTGTGGGGCTTGGCGTGCTCACCGTTGATACCCCGGCTCAGGCCGAGGCTCGAGCTGGCGGCACGCACGGCAACAAAGGCCAGGAAGCGATGGCGGCCGCACTCGACACGGCGCTGCAAATCGAAGCGATCAACTCTGCGAAGATCGGGTCCACGCGGGCCAATCTCGTGCGCAATTTCGTGACCAAGCCCCTGATTAAATCCAGGCCATCCGCGGCCCGCGTCACCCGAAGCCTTCCCGACAAAGCTCGCCGCGGAGGGCGATCCTGACATGGCCACACCACGCGACATCCGCAAGCTCGCCTTCCAGGCGCTCTACCAGCTCGACGTGCGCGGCGAGGCCACGCCCGAGGAGCTGACCGCCTCCGTCGCCGCCGAGTCCGAGCTCTCGACCAAGGCCGTCGCCACGGCGGTCGCGCGAGCCATCGCCGCGTACAAGGACCGCGCCAAGGCCGACAAGATGATGGAAGAGCTCGCGCCGGGCTGGCCCGCGTACCGGCAGGCGGCCGTGGACCGCGCGATCCTTCGTTTGGCTCACTGGGAGATGACATCCGGGCTGACCAGCCCCAAGATCGTTGTCAACGAGGCTGTCGAGCTGGCCAAGGCTTTCAGCACCGACAAGTCTCCCGCGTTCGTCAACGGGCTGCTGGACAAGGTGCTCAAGCAGGTCGTGGCTGCGGGCATCACCGGCCCGCTCGTGCCGCAGGACGCGCCAATGAGCGACATCTCTCCCGACGAGGCCCTGAGCTAAATCGCTTCGCTCGTCCCGCATCCCTCGATCCCTCATCCCTCGATCCCTTCCCCCCATGAGTTTCTTCAAAACCATCATCTCCAAGCTCAAGCAAGGCCTGGACAAAACGCGCGAGTCGTTCGTCTCCGGGCTGCGCTCGATCCTGCTCGGGAGAAAACTCGACGAGCAGTTGATCTCGGAGATTGAATCGCGCTTGATCCAGGCCGATGTCGGCGTGAAGACCACCGCACGCCTCATCGACGCCATCCGCAGCGATTTCCGCTCCGGAAAGGTGGACAAGGGCGAGCAGGTTCTTGACTACCTCAAAGAAGAGCTCAAGCGCATGTGGCCCGAGAGCGACCGCCGCCTGCTGCTGCGGCCCAAGGGCCAAGGGCCGACCGTCATTCTGGTCACCGGTGTCAACGGCGTGGGCAAAACTACCAGTATCGCCAAGCTCTGCTCGCTGCTCAATTCTCAGGGTCATTCCGTGATGCTCGGCGCGTGCGACACCTTCCGAGCTGGCGCGGTAAGGCAGCTTGAGATCTGGTCCGAGCGGTTGAACGTGCCTGTGGTCAAGGGTCAGCAGGGCGGCGACCCGGCTTCCGTGGCGTTTGACGCCTGCACGGCCGCGAAGGCACAGGGCGTCGATGTGCTCATCCTCGACACCGCAGGCCGATTGCACACGCAGGACCCGCTCATGCGGCAGCTCACGAAGATCCGCTCGGTCGTTTCGCGCCAGATCCCTGGCGCGCCGCACGAGGTTCTGCTGGTTCTTGACGCCACCAGCGGCCAGAACGCCCTGCGCCAGGCCGAGGAGTTCGGCAAGGCCGTCGCCACCGCGCCCGAGCATCAGGGCATCACCGGGATCTTCCTCACGAAGCTCGACGGCACCGCCAAGGGCGGCATTGTTATCGCCATCAAGGACACCACGGACATCCCCGTGAAATTCATCGGCGTCGGTGAAACCCCCGAGGACGTGCAGGCCTTCGACCCTGCGGCGTTCGTGGATGCGCTCTTCGCGCCGTAGCCCGCTCTGAAGTACCACCACCCGCGATCTGGGGGGGTAGCTCGCACGTCGCGTGAACTCTTCTTTTCAACCGCGCTCGACGTGAGCGGCCTTTGGGCCGATACCTACCTCGACACCTCACACGGAGCGCAGCATGAGCAAAGCACCCAGCATCACGGGCGACATCCTTCTCGACGCGGGCACCAACGAGCTCGAGGTTCTGGTTTTCCAGCTCGCCGGTGGTTCCTTCGGGCTCAACGTCGCCAAGGTTCGCGAGGTGATCCGTCCGGTCCAGGCCGTGGCCGCCCCGCACCAGCACAGTTCGGTGCTGGGCATGTTCACGATCCGCGGTTCGGTCCTCCCTGTGGTTGACCTGGCCGCCCACCTCGGGCTCGTCGATCGCACCGCCGAGACTAAGCGCGAAGAGGGCCGGGTCATCATCACCGAGTTCAACGGCACCAAGACCGGGTTCCTGGTGGACGGTGTCGAGCAGATCCACCGCGTCAGTTGGTCCAAGGTCCAGCCCGCGCCCGAGGTCAACATCGGAAGCGAAGAATCAGGGGTCAAAGGCTGCACCACCGGCGTGCTAGAGCTCAACGGCCGGCTCGTGCTGATGGTTGACTTTGAATCCGTCGCCGACTCGATCCTCGCCGAAAAGCGTCTGCACGTTGAGAGTGTCGAGAACACAATGAACATCGACCGCGGGTCCAAGCGTGTGGTCATCGCCGAGGACTCGCCCTTCGTGCGGCAGCTCATCCAGAATATCTTTATCAACTCGGGCTACACCAAGGTCGAGGTGTACGGCGACGGCCAGGCCGCGTGGGAGGCCGTCTCCAAGCCGGGGCCGACCATCGACGCCATCGTCAGCGACATCGAGATGCCGCGCATGGACGGGCTGCACCTCACGCGAAGGATCAAGGAAACCCCGCACCTCAAGGGTGTCCGCGTCGTCCTCTTCAGCTCGCTCGTCAGCGAGGACAATCTGAAGAAGGGTCAGCAGGTCGGGGCTGACGCGCAGATCTCAAAGCCCGAACTCTCCGAGATGGTCACGCTTGTGGATCGGATCGTGAGTGGGCTGCCAGTAGATTCTGACAAGATCGCGAAGCGATCGTCCAAGGCCGCGGCCTGAGGCTGATTCGAATCTGGCGCAACGACGCGGCCGCCGACTGTCGGACGGACCATCGCGACACGTCGCTACTTTGGGAAACGAGCGTGCGCCACGCCGACGGTCCCCAGCGCGTCGATGAGCCTGGCCGCGTCCGCTTCGAGGACGATCTCGGTGCGGGGGGTGAGTCGCAGGAACGACTCGCGCTCGACGTGATCGAGAAACGTCATCAGCGAGTCGTAGTACCCGCAAATATTGAGTAGCCCGACCGGCTTGCCGTGGATCCCCAGCTGAGCCCAGGCCAGAATCTCGAACAGCTCGTCGAGCGTCCCCAGCCCGCCGGGCAGCCCGATGAACGCGTCGGCCAGCTCCGCCATCATCGCTTTTCGCTCGTGCATGGTGTCGGTGATGTGCAGCTTGGTGATTCCCGTGTGAGCGAGCTCACGCCCTTCGAGCAGCTTGGTAATGACGCCGATCACGCGCCCACCCGCATCGAGCGCGGCGTCGGCGACGGCCCCCATCAGCCCCGCGCGGCCGCCGCCGTAGATCAACGTGATCCCGCGGGTCGCGAGCGTCTTTCCAACCAGCTGGGCGGCCTGCGCGTAATCGGCTCGTCCGCCGTTGCTCGCCCCGCAGAAGACACACACACGTTCGATCGGTCTGGGCATGGTTGGGATCTTATCTGGAATCTCAAACGCGAGCGTTCTTCGTTGCGTGTGTGTGGTGAGTCGGCAAGTTCCCTCGCGTTGGGGTGGGGCTCTTTCTGCACACGCGAGGTGTGAGACGAACTCGGCCTACTTCTTGACGGTGACAGAGACCTCCGCGCCGTCCCGCCCGTTGCCGCTGGACACGCGCGGCGAACCGTCCGCGCCCGCATCGACCACGTTCACCACGATCCCGCGGTCAGGCCGCTTCATGCTGCCCTCGGATTTCTTCAGCGTGACCGAGATCGTGTCGCCCTTCTTTTCGGCGTGGTACGTGGACAGAAGGAACTCACCTTTCTGATAGCCCCAACCCTCGCCAGCGTCCTCGTAGAGCGTGCCGTCGGCCTTCCCGTTCGCGTCCAGCGCGACGTACAGCGTCAAGGGGTTCAGCGGTTTCTCATCGACAAACTCGATCTTGGGCCCCGCAGGAACGATCGACCCGCCGCGCAGGTAAAGGTCTGGCAGGTCCGCCACGCCCGCTTCGCCCTCGAACGCCAGCTTGTGCCAGATCCCCTTGGGCAGCACCGGCACGCGCGTCGAATCGGGCACGACCTGCGCGACCACCATCAGCCCGTCGCCGATCAGGAACGCGTCGTCCTCGCTGCGCAACGCCTGGTCCTTCGGATCGGCAAAGAACAGCGGGCGTGCGACCGGCAGCCCGATCGTCGCGGCTTCGTGAAAGAGCGTGTAGTAGTACGGCATGAAGAGGTAACGCCGATCAAGCGCGGCCTTGCAGGTCTTCTCGACCTCGGGACCGAACGACCACGGCTCCTTGTCGATGTTCCCTTTGCCCGTGTGCCCGCGGCTGAACGGCAGCATCGATCCAAAGCCCATCCAACGCGCGAAGAGCTTGCCCTCCTGCCCCGCTGGCCCGTTGCCCGCGAACCCGCCGATGTCGGGCCCCGAGAACGGTTGACCCGACAGGCCGAGGTTCAACGTCATCGAGATCGACTCTTCCAGGTGAGGCCAATCCGCGGTGTTGTCGCCGGTCCACGACGCGGCGTAACGGTGGCTGCCCATGTAACCCGCACGCGAGAGCACGAACGGCCGCTTGTCGGGGTTGGCGGCCATGATCCCCTCGCGGCTTGCTTTGACCATCAGCATTCCGTACACGTTGTGATACCGCGCGTGAGTGCCCGGCCCGCCCAGCTCGGCATCAGCGCGATGGACGTTCTCTTCAGGCATGGTTTTGGACTTGACGTTGAACACGGCTGGCTCGTTCATGTCGTTCCATACGCCGTCGATGCCCGTCGCCATGAAGTCTTTATAGATACCGGCCCACCACGTGCGCGTCTCTTTCCGCGTGTAATCCGGGAACACGCACATGCCCGGCCAGACCTCGCCGTTATAGTCCGTCGTGCCGTCCGCCGCTTTGACCCACGCATCGACCGTGTTGCCCTGATCGAACACGAAGTAGCCCTTCTCGGCCTTGATCCCCGGGTCGATCATCCACACGTTGTGGAACCCGTTTTGATGCAGCCACGCGTTGTGAGCTTTGGGATCAGGGAAGTACTCTTTGTTCCACGTGAAGCAGCGGAAGCCGTCCATGTAGTCGATGTCGTGCCAGATGACGTCGCAGGGGATGTCGCGCTTGCGGAACTCGCTGGCGATCTCCTGGACTCTTGCATCGGGGTAGTAGGAATAGCGGCACTGGTGATAGCCGATGGCCCACTTGGGCGGCATGGTGATCGTGCCCGTCAACTGCGCGAGCTCCGCGACCACTTCCTGCGGCGAGGGTTTGTCGATGACGATGACGGGGAACTGCCGGCCTTCGGCGCTGAATCGCACGAACCCGGCCGATCCCGGCGTGCCCGCGACCTGAACTTCACACCGGTATGTCGTGTCCGCGAGCACGCCGAAGGCCGAGCCGTCGGCACGGACCGCGAGCACCCACGGGTGCGACTTATAAAGCGATACGGCCGTGTCGTCGTAGCCGTATGCGTCGGTGTTCCACGTCGTGATCGTGCGCCCGTTGCGGAGCAGCGGTCCCGAGACCTCGCCGGTGCCGTAGAGGCTGGTGCCGGGCGCAAAGTCAACCTGGGCCGCGACCTTCGCGCCCGACGCGCCGCCCACGCTTCCCATGCGGACCAAGACCGGGAACCCTGCGGGCACCGGGCCGATCGAAGGCATGGGCTTCACGAGCGCAAAGGACGGCAGCGCGTTCTTCTTGGTCTCGGCGGAGGCGAAGAACCGCACCACGCCGTCGGCGAGCTTTTCAGAATCCTCGGCGCTTGCGGCCGCGAGCGTCACATGCCCGGGTGCCGCGGCGACGTTTGTCGCCTGCGCGAACGCGGGCGTGCTGAACGCGGGGGCGAGCGTCCCGGCCGTGATGGCGATCGCGGAACAGAGCGTCGGGACGTAACGAGCGAGACGAAGAGAGTTTCTTGGAGACATTCATGGGCTCCTGCGTTGTTGAACGGGGTCAAGATCGAGGACGGACAAGCGTGGCGGCCAGGTCTGGCGATCTCGGCGGGCGAGCGTCGCGTGACCAAGGGCCTTGAGGATAGAGCCGACTGCTTCAGTCGAGCGGCTCAGAGAGTTCGTGAAAAATCCGGGTCCAGCGGGTCGATCGCGGTTTATCGGCATGAGTCGCAAAGCGAGCTTTTGAGGGCTTGGGCCACATTCGGCGGCGGTGCATCCGCAAACGTGCCTGAACGGAGGCCAGAGAGTATGTCCACCGTTGCCGGGCGTGGTGTTCCAGAAAATTGATGAAAATAACTGAAACTTGGTTCCATTCTGCCGCCGTATGGATCATACTTGAGAGTCGCCGCAGGGTTTCGGAGCCGTTCCCCGGACCTCAGCGGCGCGGGCACGCAGCCGAAGTCCGTGTGCCGTGTTCGAAAACCGATCGACGATCTAGAAAAGGGATTCATCCATGACGATGACGCGCCCAGGCGCTTGCGGGTACTCCGTGTTTGGCCTTCGCACCGCTCACGCGGCGATGGCGATGTTGGCTCTCGCAGCGGGTTCGACGGTGACGCTCGCGCCCGCCAAGGCCGATCCACCGGTGATCCTCCAGTGGTTCGAGTCGCGTTGGACCGACATGGAACGCCGCATGCCCGACTTCTTCCTCGCGGGCTACGGCGGCGTCTGGCTTCCCTCTCCGGTCAAGGCGTTCGCCAGCAGCAGCGCGGGCTATGACACCTTTGATCGCTTTGACCTCGGCAGGCCCGGCGCGCAGACGACCTACGGCACCGAGCAGTATTTCAGGGCCCTCGTCGATGAGTTCCACCAAGCTAACGGGCTGGTGTATATCGACGCGATCCTGAACCACAGCTCCGGCCGCCAGACCAGCATCAGCTTCCAGCAGGCGGGCGGGTACCCCGGCTTCTGGATGGCCTCGGCCAACACCATCACGACCAAGCAGCCCACCGACAACTGGGGCGATTTCCACAACGGCATCGCGTCGGGCTATTACCAGTCTGAGAACCCCGGCGGCGCGCGGTACGACCTGCAACGAGGCGACCTCGTTGCGCTGATCGATATCGCGCAGGAATCCAACTTCTCTTTCATTCGCCAGCCGGTGGCCGCGAACGCGCAGAACATCCCCGCCGGGACCACGTACAACAAGCCCGACGCCAACAACTATCGCTATTACCCCGATCGTCAGCTGACTCCCAAAGCCGTGAGCAACCCCGGCACCGCGCGCAACCCTGGCGCCAACAACTTCACGTTCTATCCCTACAACACCGTCGATCCCTTGCAGGGTGACCCCGTCGCCGACAACGGGACCGGCATGCTCATGCGCTGGACGCAGTGGATGCTTGACGAGCACAAGGTCGACGGCTTTCGTTTCGACGCCATCAAGCACGCCCCCAGCTGGTTCTGGGACACGTTCATCGACGCCGAGATGTTCGAGCGCCGCAGAACCCCCGACGGTCGATTCGTTACGCCGTTCTCGTTCGGCGAATGCGTCGAGAGCAACCAGTACACCTACGACAACTTCGTCCGCAAGCCCAACAACAACAACCGCGCTGGCGACACCTGGGGCAACCGCGACTGCCTCGATCTCAACGGCGCCGGCCAGCTCCGCAACATCGTCAACGACGGCGGCACCAACACCTGGCAGAACGCCATCAACAACCACCTCGATAACTCCGACAACTTTAACGACGGCACGCTGGGCGTGAACCACGTTTTCAGTCACGACAACGGCACCACCGGCGATGGTAACTCTGCGCCCGTCGATGCCACCCTTCGCCAGATGGGTCTTCCCCAGAACGCCTACACCGTTATGAAGCCCGGACAGAGCCTCATCTATCACAACGCCCGCGGCATCAACCGCTCGGGGGGGTTCTGGCCCAAAGGTGGTATCCCCATCGCGCTGGGCGTGGATCCCGCGAGCAACGTTCCCAACCCTGTCATCCCTCGCGTGGTCCAGCTTCACAACTGGGTCGGCCGCGGCCAGTTCTATCCAATCAACAACACCGACACCGTCAACAGCTCGCCCGCGGACGTGCTCATCTTCGAGCGCCGCCGTGATCAGGGCGGCGGCCTTTTCTCGGGCAACGTCCTCGTGGGCGTGAATGATTCCTACAGCAACGGCTTCCAGACCCGCAACGTCCTCACGACCTTCCCCGCGGGCACCCGCCTCGTTGAGCTGACCGGCAACGCCGCCGATCTCGTCGTGGACCCGTCCAACGTGGTCGCTGACGTGCTCATCGTCGGCGTTGACCTGCGCGTGACCATCACCGTCCCCAACAACAGGAACCCCAGCGGCGTCGAGACCAACAAGGGCTTTGTCGTGTACGCCCCGGCCATCCCGTCGGGCGTCGTCACGTTCACGAACGTCACGTCCACACTTCCCGCCGACGCCGCGGGCACCTCGAGCGCTCGTCGTCGCATCGCGTCGATCCCCGTGATCACCACGAACTTCTTCGAGATCCAGCTCACAACCACCAAGGGCGACCCCGGTGCCGCCAACAACAACGATGCCGACGACTCGGCGGCCTTCCGCATCAATCAGGGTTATCAGGACTGGAACGGCAACCCGACCGACAACGTGCCCTACACCGACGACGCCATCCCCGGCTACGACCGCTTTTCCTTCGCCCAGCCTCTGGCCAGCACTTCCAACGTCAACGGGATATACAGGCAAACCATCAACGCGACCCTGCTCCCCGAGGGTTACAACTACATCTCGACGGCCGCCTTCCGCAAGCGCCCCGCCAACAACGACCCGCTCTTCCGTGAAATCCGCAGCGTGGTCTACATCGACCGCCAAGGCCCGAGCACCAGCCTCGTGGACGCCAACGCGGTGATCACGGCGACCTCGTACAAGTTCACCGCCAAGGCTCTCGACCGCACTTCCACCCGCATGTACGTCATCTACGACCTTCCCTCGGGGACCGACGCGATCGCGTACGCCAACTCTAACCCCGCCACCCTCGCCACCCGCAACGACCGCTACGAATGGTTCCGCACCATCACTGGGCTGCAGCACGGCTTCCGCGCCATCACCGTCGTCGCGTTTGAAGAATCCGGCAACGCCTCGGCGACCGCCTCCAGCGTCTTCATCGATCTCTGCGGCGCAGACTTCGACAAGGACGGCTTCGTCAGCGGCGAAGATTTCGACGCCTACGTCGCGGCCTTCGAGCTCGGCTCGGTCGCCGCGGACTATGACGGCGACGGCTTCGTAACGGGCGAGGACTTCGACGCGTTCGTGGTCGACTTCGAGGCTGGCTGCTGATCGCGCTCGTTCTCGGCATCATCACGCTCGCTGGAGAGGATCACACGCCCGCCGTAGCACTTAATGAGCCGTCTTCCGTGCAATAAAAAACTCATCCGACGGCGGATGAGTTTTTTTACGAGTTTAAGGTTCTTTATGCTCGCGGGGGCTCAGCACATCGTCAGCCCGCCGTCGACGCAGATCGTCTGCCCGGTCAGGAACCCCGCCTCGTCGCTGGTGACGTACGCCACCGCTGCCGCGATGTCCTCGGGCGCGCCCAGCCGCTTCACCGCCATCAGCTGCAGCACGCCCTCCTTGACCTGCGGCGGCAGACCCTCGGTCATGTCCGTCGTGATAAAGCCTGGCGCCACGGTGTTGCAGGTGATGTTCTTGCTGCCCATCTCGCGCGCGATTGTCTTGCCCAGCCCGATCAGCCCCGCCTTGGCCGCGGCATAGTTGGCCTGCCCCGCGTTGCCTACCACGCCGCTGGTCGAGCTGATGTTCACGATGCGCCCGAACTTGTTCCGCATCATCAGCCGTGCCGCCGCGCGGATCGCCACGAACGCCGACGTCAGGTTCGTCTGCAGCACCGCGTTCCAGTCTTCGTCGCTCATGCGCAGGGCCAGCCCGTCCTTGGTAATGCCAGCGTTGTTGACCAGGATGTCCAGCCGACCGTGGTCCTCGCCGATCTTCTCGATCGCCGCGCCGAAGGCCTTGGAGTCCGCGACGTCCACCGCCACGACCGATGCTGTGCCGCCCGCCTGCTCGATCATGAACTTCACTTCATTGAGCGGCCCGACGCTGCGGCTGACCAGCACCACGTGCCGCGCTGGCTGCGCACTCCCGAACCCCGGGTTCGCCAGCCGCAACGCGATCGACTTGCCGATGCCCCGGCTGGCCCCGGTCACCACCGCGATTCTTTTGAGAGAAGTCTCTGTCAACGGTCACCTCGTTCGAATCTGCTGAATACGCCGCGTTCCGACAGAGGCCCAACGCAGCGTGATGAAAAACTTCTCAATACCTTGAATCGACCACATCTTCAGTGCCGCGAAGGCCTCACTCGCGCTCGCCCGAATTCCCGCCCGAATTCCCGCCCGGATTCGGAATATTCACCGGCCCGTTGGGCGTGCTGCGCCGGCGCGTGGGCGTGCCCGATTCTTCGGGGGCCGCGGGCTCTTCCGCCTTGGGTGCGGCACCCGGCAGCGTCTCCTCTTCACCCGGCTTGGCCGCGGCGGAGGGCGCGGGCGCGGAACTCACCACCGACAACGACGCCATGTCAAACTCCGAGGCCCGCGCCAAGATCAGGTTCCGCGTCGGCACCGCCGAGAAAACCACCGCCGGGCCGGTTGTGTTCGCCTTCCACGCCAGCGGGTACGCGCTGCCGACCTCCTGCACCGCGAGCACCAAATCGCCGCCGCTGCTGAGCTTTGCAACGCGCACGGCCTCGATCTTCTTCCCCGTCGATTCTTCCCACGCGCCGCTCGCCTGCAGCTCGCTGAGCACGCCCTTGCCCGCCGCGTCGATCATCGACTCGAACTTCTTGGCATCACCGCGAGCCAGCGCGTCCGCCAGCTCGATCACCGCGCGAGCCAGCCGCTCGTCCGTCGGCGCGTTCGCGGCCGGGAACTGCACGCGAGCGTCGGCTTTCATCGCCTGCATCAGCCCATCCACCTTGATCGGCTCCGGTGCTGGCGGCGGTGGCGGTGGCGGTGGGGGAGCTGGCGGCGGAGCGACCTTCTTCTTCTCGCACCCACCAACACCCACCGACAGACCAGCGCTCAGCACCGCGACACCGGCGTACACCGCGATAATTGGCATCCCGCCGCGAACCGCGGCCGAAGCAACCATCACGCAAGCCAAGGCCCCGCGCCCCGATCGATTCATCTGCATTGTAAGCTCCCTCGAAGAATCAGAATCCGAACCCTCTAGATCTAGTTCTGAATCTCGTGAGGCAGGTTTTCAACCTGCCTCTACTCTTTCTACTTCTTGGTTCTGAAACAGCCTCTTCACTCGTTCCTCATGGAACTCATCGTAAATCCTACGCGGAAGCCGCATCCCCCGCCGCCGCTGGCGTGTCGTGCGTCTGCACCTTGATCGTCTTCTCGATCCGCCTCATCAACCCCGCCAGCGTTTTGCCCGGCGCGACCTCGTGGTACTCGCCCTTGACGTTGGCCGCCATCCACTGGCACGACTGCGACCAGCGCACCGGGCTCGTCAGTTGCTCGACCAGCCGCCGCCGGATCGAATCGACCGATGCCTCGTGCGGCAAGCTCGTCACGTTCGACACCACCGTACAGCGCGGAGCTTTGATCGGCGTCTTGGCCAAGGCCGCCGAGAGACGGTCCGCCGCGGGCTTCATCAACGGCGAATGGAACGCCCCCGCGACGACCAGCATCGTCGCCCGCAGCCCCATGCCCGAGGCCGCCGTCGCCGCTCGCTCGCACGCTGCCTTGTGCCCGCTCAGCACGATCTGCCCCGGCGCGTTGAAGTTTGCGCACACCAGCACGTCTGACTGCCGGGCCTGATCGCACACCGCCAGCGCCTGGTCTTCGTCCGCGCCGATCAACGCGACCATGCCGCCCGCCTGCGATTCCGCCGCGTCCTGCATCGCCCGCCCGCGCAGCGTCACCAACTCCAATCCCTCCGCGAAGCTCATCGCCCCCGCGATCACCAAGGCCGTGTACTCACCCAAGCTCAGCCCCGCCGCCGCCGCGATCGGCTGCTCGCCGTTGCCCATGCTTAGCCTCGCCAGCATCCCGCGCCAGCACGCGATCGAGGTTGCAAAGATCGCTGGCTGGCTCGCGTCGGTCTGGTTCAGCCGCTCGCCCGGCCCGCCGAAACACAGCCTGGACAGGGGCGTGCCGAGCCGATCCCCGAGAACCTTGTCCGCCTCGCCGAACACCGCGCGAGCCTCCGGAGAAGCGTCAAACCAGCTCTTGCCCATGCCCACAGCCTGGGCCCCCTGGCCGGGACAGATCACGATGTACGGTACCGAGGGTTGAGTCATCGGCTCAATCATACGAGGCTCGAGCCCGAGATGGATAGCAAACCATTGCCAATAGCCAATTCCTCATTCTCTCTTCAGCCCTCATCAATCCAGCCAGTCCCTAGCCTTCAACCGCTCGGGCACATACGTCTCCGTGACGTACGAGATGTCCTTGGTGATCAGCGATTCGACTTCCATCTTGAACCCGTTGCTGAGCAGCTTTGCGATCTCCTTCTGCCAGCCCTTGTGCCCCTTGAACCACGGGTAGGCCGCGATCTGATTGGCCCGCGAGATGTCCTTGTCGTTGAGCGCGATCTGCACGTCGTCCGAAAGATCGCATCGTTCATAATCGATCGCGCGGATCCCCAAGAACTTCGCCTCGGGAACCGCCATCCGCTCGCTCTCGAACGCCAGCGAGATCGAACCCTGCTTGATCACGCTGAAGATGTAGTGCCCCCACGGGTCGCAATCGAGCAGGCAGTACACGGGCAGCTTGAGCTCGTCGCTCATCCGCCGCAACAGTCGCCGGACACCGCGCGTCGGCTGCCCACTTCCTTCCGTGAGAATGCAGTTGTGCGTCTCCCAGAACCGGTCCTCGTTGAACCGCCCCCACACCGTGTCCTTCTCGACGTGAAGGATGAAGTCGGCCTCGCACTTTTTGAACTGGATCACGTTGGGCTCGACAATCCCGGGGACCGCGTACCCGCCCGTGCCCATGCGGCGGCAGTTGATCTCGTCTCCGTTATCGATGATCGTGATGTTGCCCGCCATCGTGCCGCGTTTTTTCGCGTACACATGCAACTCTTCGCGCAACGAACCCAGCGTGACTTCAAGGTCTTCGAGCACGCCGTCGGACTCTTCCTGGTCCGCGAAGGTCTTCTCTTTGTTGGGCGCGCCCTGGATCGTGTGCAGCGCCTTGTAAAACATCCCGCGCAGGCTCGATGTTTTATCGACCTCGATCAACTCCTTGATCGACTGCCCGTGCAGCAGCGTCTGCATGAACCCCTTGGCCTGGTTCAGATTAAAAAGTTGCCGCTCCTGCTTGGCGTCGCCCATCTGAAGTATGCCGCGTTTCTTATCCCAGATCGTGTTGCCAGCCGAGCGCGTGGGAACGTGGATCGTCGGCTCTTTCCCCGCGAAGGTGGCCCGCGTCACGGTGTCCGCCAGCGACACGATCTTCTTTTCAGTCACGACATCGCGAGCCTTGTCCGAACCGCGACGTGGCGTCGGTGCTGTCTTTGCCGCAGATTTGTCCGCGAGATTTTTCTGCGATTTCCCCGCCGATTTCGCCGCCGATTTCGATATCTCCGGAGCAGTTCTTTTGGCCATAGTCCCGGAGAGTACCCACGCCGCGCCGAGTGATCGACCAGAAATGATCGCGCTCTCCCGCTCTACTCGTCCAGATGCAGGTCCATCAACAGCACATCCAGCACCCTCCCAAACTTCTCCCCGCACCGCCGCATCGTCCCGATCGCCCGATACCCCAGCGACTCGTGCAACCCCACCGACCCTGGCGCTGGCAGCGCGATCCGCGCGATGAACACTCGCACCGCCGTCCGCGCTCTTGCCGTCTCAATCAACTCCTTCACCAGCCGCCGCCCGAGCCCGGTGCGATGGTGCGAGGGCTGGATATAGACCGAGCTCTCCGCCGTCCGCGCGTACGCCTGCCGCGGCGACCACTGCGAAAGCCCCGCCCAGCCCGCGACCATCCCCGCATCATCAACCGCCACGATCGCTGGGTACGAGTTAGCCCCGTGCGCCAGCAGCCACGCCCGCTTTTCCTCCGGCGTTTTCACAACCGTCTCGAACGTGGCCGTCCCGCGCAGCACGTGCTCGTCATAGATCGCGAAGATGCCAGCAAGGTCGTCAAGTGTGGCGAGTCGGGTTTGCAAGTTCTCATTCCGTGCCGGGCGTTCCTGGATACCGCCGCCGATCTATCGCAATGCGCCAGCCGAGGGAATGCTCAGCGCCCTGTACCCATACGGCCCCACAACCACCGACACCGCGCGCCGATCCGCCGCGCTCACGACCACAGCGTCCGCCGAGGCCGCACCCGGTAGATCATCGAGCACGAACCCGTCCGCGTTAAGCTGCCGCGAAAGATCCACCGACACCGTCACGGCCTTCCCGCTCAAGTTGATCGTCACCAACACCGTCTGCTCTGCTGTGCCTCGCACGAACGACCACACTGCGGGGTCCGACGCTGGTATCGGCGTGTACTCCCCGCGCCGCAACGCCACGCTCTCACGCCGCACACGGATCAGCGATCGGTACGTCTCCAGCAGCGACCCCGCGACGCCAGCCTGCTCCTCCACCGACCTTCCGTCGTGATCGCGCGAGAGCCGCTTGCCGTACGCCGTCGCGCTCTGCGCAAAGTAATTCGTCATCGGTGCGCCCGCCACCGCGTTCCACTTCATCGGCTCGCGCATCGGGATGTCGTTGGCGTCCCCACCGTAGTCCGCCTTCTTGCCCAGCATCCCCAGCTCGTCGCCGTAGTACATGATCGGCGCGAACGGCTGAAGCATCAGCACCGCCGCCGCGGCCTTGGCCCGCCCCGCCGTCTCGGCTTTATCCGCGCCGATCGCCGACGTCAGCCGATCCACATCGTGATCGCCGATGATCCCTAGGAACGTCCGCTCCTTGGGCTGGCTCGCCACCGCGTTCCCCATCGCGCTGTACAGCTTCTCCGCTCGCTCGGCTCGCAGCGCATCACGGGCCGCGAACTCGAAGGGCTTCGTGAACGACGCATCGTGTACCGCCAGCAGGTCCGCCCCTGTGCTCTCCCACGCCGCCTGCTCAACGAACGTGAACACCGACGGGTTCACACTTTGCAGCGCTGCCTTCCATTCACGCCAGAAATCATCGACGTTGTACCCCCAGCCGTCTGGCCCCTGGTTGTACTTTTCCCACACGTGATCGAGCCGGTACCCCGCGACGCCGTCCGACGGGTCGTCGTCGCCGTTGGGATCTAGCCAGTGCTTGCACCACTCGATGACCTGCTTCCGCGCCAGCCCCGTCCCGTTCGGCGGGTTGCGAAGATCCCAGTTCACAAACCCGACCGTCGCGCCCGTCCATGTTTTGAAGTCGTAGCCCGTGAACTGCGTCTTCGCGTCGTTCGTGAACGCCAGCCACGACGCGTACTCGCTCTCGGGCTGCCCTCGCGCGCCCTTGAAATACACCGAGTTCTGGCTGATCCCGTACACGACCAGATCGAGATACACCCTGATCTGCCGCGCCTTGGCCTGCGCGACAAAGTTCAGGAACTTCGCTTCATCTCCGAACCACGGATTGACCTGGTCGATCGGCCCGTGCTGGTACCCGTGGTACGCTGGCGAGGGATGGATCGGGTTCATCCACACCGCCGTCACGCCCAGTTGCTGCAGGTAATCAAGGCTCGCGGTCATCCCATCAAAATCGCCGTAGCGGAACTCGTCGTTGTCCGAATCACGCCACGCGATCGGCATGAAGTGATAGAACACATCGTCCGACGAGTCGTACGGCTCGATCGGTGGCTCGCTCGCCACACTCGCGCACGCGCCCAAGGCCGCAGCGATCACGAAGCCGAGCTTCCGCAAGAACACACCAACCCGAGCGACGCGGCGATCTGATGACATAGGTAATTTCCTGCGAAAGTGAACAAGCCATGAAGCCGTGATGATCGCGGCAGTGACAGATCCGAGAACAACTTTATGCCTCGCGCCCGTGCCGCAGCCGATCGATCGCGACCGCCGCGACAATGATCGCGCCCGTGATCACTTCCTGAATCCAATTATCAATCCCCAGCCGCGTACAGCCGTTATCGATCACCGTCATCAGCAGCGTGCCCACCAGAGTCCCGCGCACCGTCCCCTCGCCCCCTGACAGGCTCGCGCCGCCGATCACCACCGCCGCGATCACGCGCAGTTCGTACCCCTCGGCCGTGGTCGGGTCGCCCATCGACAAGTACGAGAACTGCAGCAGCGACGCGAGCCCCGCAAAGCCCACGCCGACGGTATAGATGCCGAGTTTCACCCGGTCGATCGGCACCCCGCTCATCCGGGCCGCGACCTCGTTAGACCCGATGGCGTACGCGCGCCGCCCGAAGACCGTGTGCCCGAGCACCACCGTCATCACGAGCGCCGCCGCGACCAGCACCCACACCCCCGGCGGCACCGACCAGCCCGGCCTCCCCGCCGTGCTCATCAAACCCGCCAGCCAACCCGAATCTGGCGGGTACACTGGCTGGTTCTCGCCCAGCCCTTTGGCCAGCCCGCGCAAAGCGCCCCACATCCCCAGCGTCACGATGAACGGCGAAAGCTCTAGCCGCCCCAACGCCCGCCGCGCCGCGATCACGCCACCGACCGCGACCACCGCGCCCGCAAGCAGCGCGGCAACCAACCCATATTTTTCGTGCACCCACCACGCCAGCCCGCACGCCGCCGCCAGTGCCGCGACGATCCCCACCGACCCCGTGACAATCGCGCCGATCGCCGCTCCGCACAGCAGCCCGCACGACACGCCGATCACCGCCGCCAGCCACGCTGGCGCGCCGAGCTTTAGCGCGATCGCCACCACCACCGTACCCAGCGCGATCGTCGAACCCACCGAAAGATCCAGGCCGCGGGCGATGATGATCAGCGTCGCCCCGATCGCGGCCGTCCCGATCACGGCACTTTGCAACAGCATCAGCCTCTGATTTTCCCACGAAACAAAGCGTTCGCCTATCAACGCCGCGAACAGCCCCCACGCAACGATCAGCCCCAGCATCGGCCCGAGCGACCGCGCCGCCGACGCCAAGCCCAAAGCCAGAACGCCAAAGCTCGATGATCGTGGACTCTTGGAAGTTGTCTCAGTGGATCGCATGGAGCGTGACCGCGTTCATTCCAAAAGCTGTTTGATCTCGGGCTCGTCCATGTTCGCCTTGGTAACCAGTACCGCCCCCGTGTCCACGCTCGCCTCGACCTTCTCCCCGCGCAGGTGCTTCACCAGCGATTCCACGCCCATCCGACCCATCCGCACCGGGTCCTGTACCACTAGCGCATCAATCTCCCCAGCCTTGAGCGCCGCGACCAACGGTGGCGACGAATCAAACCCCACGAACTTCACCTTCCCCGCCAGCCCGGATTCGCGCAACGCCAGCAACATTCCCAACGTGCTCGACTCGTTCGGGCAGAACACGCCCTGAGCTTTCTTGACCTGGTCCATCATGTTCATCGCGGCCGTCTTGGCTTCGCCCGGCGTCGCGCCCGCGTAGCGATTGTCCGACAGCATCGTGATCCTCGCGTTCCCTTGCAACGCCGAAACCGCCCCGTTCTCCCGGCTGTCCGTGCTCGCCGACCCGACCAGGTACCTCAGCACCACCGCGTTTCCTTTCCCGCCCATGAGCGACGCGAGATGATCGCCCCCCATCTTCCCCGCGGCCGCGCTGTCCGTGGCGACAAAGCTCACGAACTCCTTCCCCGCCTCGCCATCGAGCGCCGAATCAATCACCACCACCGCGATCCCCTTGGCCCGCGCTTCCTTCACCGGCCTCACCAGCGCCTGGTGGTCCAGCGGCGCCAGCACGATCCCCTTCACGCCCGCGGTGATGAACTGCTGCACAAGCTGGATCTGCTGAGCCCGATCGTTCTCCTTCACCGGCCCCTTCCACACGATCTCAACCTTAAGTTCTTCCCCCGCCATCTTCGCGCCCTTCTCCACCGACTTCCAGAAGACGTGCGTGGTGCCCTTGGGGATCACCGCGATCTTCATGCCGTCCGTGGATTTCGACGCAGATTCGCTCGGCTTGGAAGCCACAGAGGCTGGCTGCGCCACCGCGCGCGAGGCCGCGGCCGTCACCATCAACAGCGCGGTCAGCGCCGCCCAACTCAGCGCCCGTCCCCACAATTCTAAACCGGATGGTCTCAAAGCCCGCGTTGACATGCTCGACCTCCGTGCCGCACCTAGCGTCACGACTCGACCGAGTCGCGACCCTCGCTGCTCCCACGCAGTTTAACCAATTTTCGCACGCGCGACATGTTCAATCTACTCGCCGGGCTAGAAACGCGATCGTGGCCCCAGACCACTGGCCTCAGACCACTCGCCGCGGCTCACCCGCCGCCGATGATCCGCTGCCGGTAGTGCTCGTCCGAACGGTCGCGGATCCGCGCCACCTGCTGCTCGGGCAGGAACCTCGGCCCGCCGAACGCCATCGTCCCCATCAGCACTCGCGCCGATTTCACCGCCATCGCCGTGATGTTCTCCGCGTCTCGCCCGCTCGCGCCCAGCGCCACCATCCCGTGATTTTGCAGCAGGATCACCTTGGGACCAACCTCGCGCTGGCCCTGAAACTCCGCCAACTTCCGCGCTACCGCTCGCGCCAGCGGCAGCCCCGGATCGTGATACTCCACCACGCAAGGCGCGGCCCCGCACACCACCACCTCATCAGGAAAGATCCGGCCTGCCGCCAACGTTTCAAAGCTTTTCGAGCACGTCAGCGCGTTGATGGCCGTCGGGTGCGTGTGCACCACAACCTCCACCCCCGGAACGCTCAGGCAGATCGCGTGCAGCAGCGACTCGACCGAAGGCCTCGGTTCAGGCGAGCCGTCAACCTTCGCCGCGATCAACGCCTCGATGATCCTCGCGTCGCCCATATCTCCGGCGTTCAACATCGCCATCACGCGCGCGAGCGACATCGCCACGAACCCTTCAGGATCGACCGTGCGAAGCTCGGCCCCGCTCGCCTTCACGTAGAAAGACTCGCCGTCGATTCGCGCAGAGGTGTTGCCCTCCCCCAAAATCGCGTAGTCGTTCTCAGGCCGACCGATCCGGTTCGAGAGCGCGACGAGTTCGTTCAACGTTTCCGAGTTCATGAATCACTCATTTCAAGCTCACCAGGTCCGACTCGAACAAAGGCCTTGGTCGCTTTCTCAAGGACGCTCTGTCTCAAACCTTCTCGACCCCCGGGGCCGCCTCGAGATCATTTCGATGCCCCCGAACGGCCTCCTGTCACAAACGCACGGGCTTTGTTTCGGCTTTTCCAGCCTTGTCCCTGACACGGCCCGTTTCTCCGACCGCGTGTTGCCAGCCCGCCCGATCACTCACCTCTCAGCCCGGCAAGCCTGCTCTCCGCCTCACCCCATCGGTCAGTCTTTTCCGGCTCAAACCGCTCCACTGCGCTCGATCGGGCCACAACTCGCCGCACCTCCGCCAGGTCTTTAACCAATCCCAACCCCATCGCCTGAACCAGCCCGTTCCCTACCGCCGTAGCCTCCAAAGGCCCGACCAACACCGGCCGTGCGCACGCATCCGCCGTCATCTGATTCAACAGCCGGTTCTTCCCACCGCCGCCGACGACGTGGATCACCTCGATCCTGCGCCCCGCAACTCGCTCCAGCGCGCCCAGCGTCGTCCGGTAGCTCAGCGCCAGACTTTCCAGGCAACACCGTATAAACTCCCCCGGCGTGCGCGGCTCGGGTTGCTCGGTCTCGCGCGCAAACGTTCGAATCTTTTCGAGCATCTCCCCTGGCATCAAGAACGGCTGGTGGTCCAGATCCAGCACGGTTCGAAACGGCCTCGCGCTCGCGGCCACGCCAGTCAAGTCGGCGTAACTGAACACCTGCCCCAGCCGCTCAAAGTCTCGGCGGCACTCCTGCACCACCCACAGCCCGACGATGTTCTTGTGAAACCGCGTGGTGCCCGAAACCCCGACCTCGTTGGTGAACTCCCCGAGCCGCGCCGCCTCCGTGATGCAAGGTCTGTCCAGCTCGATGCCCAGCAACGACCAGGTCCCGCTTGATAAGTACGCCCACGACGTGCCCGCCGCGGCTGGCACCGCCGCGACCGCCGACGCCGTGTCGTGCGATCCCGGCACCACGACCATGAACTTCGCCCCGGCCGCCGCGTCCAATCCGATCTCTCGAGCGATCTCGGCCCGCACCGCGCCCAGCACCGTCCCGGGCCTCACGATCTCGCCCAGCACCTGAACTGGCAGCTCGAGCTTCCCCAGCATCTCACCGGTCCACGCTCCGCTCGAACGGTCCACCATCTGGCTTGTCGACGCGATCGACGCCTCGTTCTTGCGCACGCCGCTCAACCGAAAGTGGAAGTAATCTGGGATGAAAAGCAGGCTGGCCGCGCGATCGATCACCGCGTTGCCCAGCTCGCCCACTCGCGCGACAAGCTGGTACAGGCTGTTGATCGACATCGTGCGGACGCCGGTCCGCGCGAAGATCTCGGCCTCAGGGATCGCCGCTAGTGTGCGCGCCATGGCCGCGTCGTGCCGCTCGTCGCGATAGCAGTGAGGCGGCACCACGATCTCGCCGCCCTCATCGACCAGCGCGAAGTCCACGCCCCAGGCGTCTACTCCGACCGAGACAAGCCCAAGCCCCTCCGCCGCCGACCAACGCACGCCAGCGCGCAACCCGTAAACAATTTCGCGCCAGAGGGCGTCAATATCCCAGAACAGCCCGCCCGGCAGCCGCGTCGGCCGATGCTCGAAGCGGTGCACCTCGTGCGCGCGCAGCACGCCGTTATCGCCCGAGCCTCGTTCCAGCACGCCGACGACCACCCGGCCCGACTCGGCCCCGAGGTCAATCGCAACGTGCGCCGTCCGTATCACGACCGTGCTCCCATCAATTAGGCAGACGACCACTATCGTAAGAACGCCTCGTGCAACCCCGCGTCCACGTTGACGATCTGCCCCGTCGTCCGGCTCGACCGATCGCTGGCAAGAAAGGCGATTGCCTCGGCTTGGTGCGCTGGCGTGATCGGAACTTTCAACATCGTTCTTTCCGCGTAAAAACCCGCGAGCTTCGCTCGCAACGCGTCATCGGCCTCGCCAGCCGCGAACGCGATGTTGTACTTGGTCAGTGACGCGATCACGCGGTCGCGCGAGAACATCGTGGAGCCCTCGACCACCGTGGCCGGGGCAACGGCGTTCACCCGCACCAGCGGCGCAAGCTCCACCGCCAGTTCGCGCACGAGGTGGTCCGCCGCGGCCTTGCTCGTGTCGTACGCCAAGCTCCCCTTCTTGGCGACTACGCCGTTGACGCTCGTCGTCAGCACGACCGACCCGGGCAACCCTTGCCGTTTCCACAGCTCGCGCGATTCGTCCACGGCCAGGTACAGCCCCATGACGTTCACGTCGAAGGTGAACTTCCATTGATCCTCGGTCAGCGATCCGTCTGGCCTGGGCGGCACGTACACGCCCGCGGTCACGATCAGCGAGTCGATCCCGCCGAACGCCAGCGTCGTTGTCGCAAAGAGATCGCGCAGGCTCTCACGCGTGGTGATGTCCACCCCCACACCGACCGCCATCCCGCATCCGGAAACGCCGGTGCCCGCGACGCCTATCCCCAGCCCATAGATGCTGGTGAGTTCCTTAGCGGTCGCCTTGGCAGCGTCCGCCGAAAGATCCGCGCACACCACGTGCGCTCCGTCCCGAGCCAGCCGATGAGCCGTCGCCTTGCCGATGCCGTGACCCGCGCCGACGACCACCGCGATCGTGCGCGCCAGTTCTTTCTCCGCAGGCATCCGCTGTAATTTCGCTTCTTCCAGCAGCCAGTACTCGATATCGAACGCTTCTTGCTGGGGGAGCGCGACGTATTCGTCGATCGCCTCGGCCCCGCGCATGACGTCGACCGCGCAGGTGTAAAACTCGGCCGTCACGCGTGATTCGCTCTTGCTCTTGCCCCACGCGATCATGCCGAGCCCGGGGATCAGTATCACCGTCGGGCTAGAGTCTCGCGGCGCCGGCGAATTGGGGCGCTTGCAGCGGTCGTAATACGCGCGATAGTCCAGCCGGTATTTTTCAAGCCCCGCATCCAACTTGGCTTTGAGCGTTGCAAGGTTCTCGTTGATTGGGTCCCACGCGATGAACAACGGCTTGATCTTGGTGCGCAGGAAATGGTCCGGGCACGAGGTGCCGAGTTCCGCGAGCCGAACCGCGTCCATGCTGTTCACGAACCGCAGAACCTCGCTGGTTGCCTGAACGGTCGCGTAGGGCCTCTTCTGGCCCGAGAGCCGCCCGCGCAGCCACGGCACGATTTCCACCAGAACTTCATTCCGCTTCGTGTCCTCCAGGCTTTCGAACCGGACCCCGCCAAACGTTTTGGTGCCGCGGTCTTTGGACGCGATGAACCGTGACGCTTTTTCGATGAGCGAGAGCGAAAGCTCGTAGCAGGCCTTGTCGTCGTCAGACCAGTTGATCAGCCCGTGCTGCCCAAGGACAATCCCGCGCAGTTTGAGGTGGGTGTCGCAGACCTGACGAAGTTTGAGCCCGAGCTCGAAGCCGGGGCGTTGCCAGGCCGTCCACGCGACCTCGTCCCCGAAGACCTCGGCGGTCAACTCCTTGGCTCGCTTGCAGGCCGCGATCGCGATCACCGCGATGGGGTGGGTGTGGTCTACGTGCTTGGCGGGGATGAACGAGTGCAGCGGCGTGTCGATCGAGGGTGCGCAAGAATTGCGATTGAACGTGCAATGGAGGTATCGCTCGACCATGTCGTCCTCGGCCGGGGTCTTGACGCCCCGCTCCGGCGACTTTGCGTACAAACCTTGTAACCCCAACAACTTATCCTGGTAGAGCGAGGCGAAGTTTGCGCGCGTCGCGGTGCGAAGATCGCCCCCCGACCCCTTCACCCAGAGCACGTTCACCGACGCGCCGGTGAGCGGGTCGGTTTCGGCGAGCTTCGCAGAAGTGTTCCCGCCGCCGGTGTTGGTAATGCGTTGGTCCGCGCCGAGCAGGTTGGAGCGATAGATCAGGCGTGCAACGGGGTTCAGGGGGTTTGCCGCCGAATCGTCCCACCCGTAAGTGACGTGCTGGAATTGATTTGCGCCCGGGTGCGTCATTCGAACTCCCAACTCAGCTATTTCGTCCTGATCCGACAAACTTGCCCAATCGGCTTGCATTTTTTCAAAGATCAGTCACAATACCACAGGTTCAGGCAGGAAAACACAAAGATTCAGGCTTTTGATTTCATTTGCAGCTCCCCCAGACTTCCACTAGATTGGTTTTATCATGCTGGTTGAAGAACGGCTTCGGGAAATTTTGCGGCGTGTGCGAGATTCGGGCGGTGTCCGGGTCGCAGTGCTGGCGTCCGAGCTGCACGTTACTCCCGAGACTATCCGGCGCGACTTGGAGCGGCTTGATATCGATGGAAAGCTGATCCGCACCCACGGCGGGGCGGTACCGATCGCCAGCGACCGCCGCGAGCTGCCGTTTGACGTGCGCGAATCGGCTAACCCGACCCAGAAGCGGCTGATCGCGCTGGCGGCCGTGCGTCACATCATCGAAGGCGACGTGATCGCGCTAGACGCCAGCTCGACCGCCCGCGAGCTTGCGCGCGTGATGCCAGATATGTCGTTGACCGTGGTGACTCACTCGCTGGCCGTCGCGTCGGAACTGGTCGACCGTGCGCATATTCGCGTGATCTCGACCGGCGGCGTGCTGGACGCGCCGTCGCTGTCGTTCGTAGGGTCTATGGCCGAGCAAACGCTGGCCCGTTTCCATGTGAAGAAGCTGTTTTTCTCCTGCCAAGGTTTGGACATCGAGCGGGGGCTTAGCTTGACCGCCGACGACCAGGCGGGGATGAAGCGGCGGATGATCGACCTGGCGGAGGCGGCGTACCTGCTGGCGGACAGCACGAAGTTCGGTGTGAAAGCTGTGGAGTTCTTTGCGAGCTGCGAGGAGCTGGACTTCATTATCACCGACAAGCCGGTCTCGCCGAGCATGATGACCGCGCTGAGTTCGCTGAAGGTTCATGTGGAGGTGGCCGAGCGGGCTGCGGAGCGGGCTGTGGACCAAGCTGTGGACCAGGCTGTGGACCAGACTGTGGACCAGACTGCGAACCGGGCTCGGGCGTTCGATGAGGCCGCGGTGGAAGCCAAGCGGGGCGCGGTCGGGGTTGTTTCCCGGTCCGACTGAGCCTGTTGCGCGAGCCAGCCAAATCCAGTGAGGATCGCACTTTTCATCACCTGCCTGACCGAGCAGTTCTACCCGCGAGCGGCGGTGGCGATCGTCAAGGTGCTCGAACACCTCGGTCACACCGTCGAGTTCCCGGCTGCTCAGACCTGCTGCGGTCAGCCGATGTTCAACAACGGACTTCACGACGACGCGCGTGACCTGGCGCGACGAATGATCGAGATCTTTGCTCCGGCCGAGCATGTCGTGACGCCTTCGGGCTCGTGCGCGGCGATGGTGCGAGAGCATTTTCTTCATCTCTGGCCCGAGCGCTCGGGCGAGCATCGTGCGGCGCTGGCGCTGGCGGCGAAGACCTCGGAGTTCGTGGAGTTCCTGACCAAGGTCGAGCGTGTCGACCTTCGCGCGATGAGGGTGCGCTGGCCCGGCTCGGTGACCTACCACCGCTCGTGCCATCTGCGCAGCCTTGGGCTGTGCGACGAGGCAGAAACGTTGCTCGATCAAATTGAGGGCGTTCGCCGCGTGCCGCTGCCGCGGGCCGAGCAGTGCTGCGGGTTCGGCGGGACATTTGCGGTGAATTACCCGCAGATTTCTGCCGGGATGGTGTCGGACAAAGTTTCCGCGATTCGAGAGACGAACGCTGAGCGGCTGGTCTGCAACGAGGCCGGGTGTGGCATGAACATCGCGGGCGCGTGCCGACGGGCGCTGCCGGAAGTTTCGCTCATCACCATCGGTGAGGTGATCGCCCAAGGGCTCGGGTTGTTACCCAGGGAAGGCGGGTCGATGAACGCGGACCACGGAGGCGGTGGCTCATGAGCGGCTCTCGCGTGCTGACGCCCGATCTGCCCTTTGACATGTCGCCGCGTGCGGACGTCGCGGGCCGTGACGTAAAGCTACAGCAGTTTGTGAACAGCGCGACGCAGATCAAGGACCACGGCCGGGTGAACGCCTGCCGGGCCGCGTTTGGGGATCGTTACGACGCGGTCCGCAAGCTCGCGGGGGAGATCAAGCAGCACACGCTCGATCACCTGGACGTGTATCTGGATCGTTTCATCGACAACGCGACGGCCTCGGGCGCGCTGGTCCACTTCGCCGCGGACGCTGCGCAGGCGAACGCGATTGTGCTGGGGATCGCGCGCGAGATCGACGCCAAGCTCTGCGTGAAGAGCAAGTCGATGGTGACGGAAGAAACCGGGCTGCTCGCGGCCTTGGAAGCCATCGGCGTCAAGACAATCGAGACTGATCTGGGCGAGTTCATCTTGCAGCTCGACCACGACGCGCCCTCGCACATCGTGACGCCGATGATCCATAAAGACCGTACCGCGGTCGCTCGTGCGTTCGTGCGTGAGCTGGGTGCGCCCTACACCGAGGATCCGGCGGAGCTGACTCGGATCGCGCGCGACCACATGCGGCGGCAGTTTCGCAGCGCGGACATGGGGATCAGCGGCGCGAACTTTCTGGTTGCCGACACCGGCTCGCTGGTGATCTGCACCAACGAGGGCAACGCGGACCTGGTGGTGGCGAGCCCGCGCGTGCACGTGGCAGTGGTTGGTATCGAGAAGGTGATCTCGTCGCTGGAGCATCTGTCGGTGTTCTTAAAGCTGCTGGCGCGGAGCGCGACGGCGCAGCCGATGACGGTGTACAACACGATCATCACCGGCCCGCGCAAGCCTGACGACCTCGACGGGCCGCAGCAGGTTCATATCGTGCTCGTGGACAACGGTCGGACCGAGATCTTGCGTGAAGAAACGCGCGAGCTGCTGCGGTGTATCCGCTGCGGGGCGTGCCTGAATGCCTGCCCTGTGTACCGCAAGGTCGGCGGCGGGCACGCGTACGGCGCGGTGTACTCGGGCCCGATCGGCGCAGTAATCACGCCGCTGTTCAAGGGCCTGGAGAATTACCCTGACCTGCCGCAGGCCAGCTCACTCTGCGGCGCGTGCTTCGAGGCGTGCCCGGTGTACATCAATATCCCGGCGCAGTTGATCCGCTTGCGGCGGCTGCTGGTCGAGCGGAAACTGATGCCCGGTACCACTCGAGTCGCGTACCGGCTTTGGGCGATGACGCTGAGGCGGCCTTGGATGTATCGGGCGAGCGCCGCGTTCCAACGCATCGTGCTGCGGCAGCTCTCGACATCGAGCGAGGTTGAGGATCGTGCTGGCGTGAACGATCGCGTTTCGGAGAACGGGCGCGACATGGTTTCGTCGGCGTGGTGCGCGAAACTTCCGGGGCCGTTGCGGGCGTGGACGCTGAGCCGAGACATGCCCGTGCCGCCTTCGGGTTCGTTCAGGGAATGGTGGGCGAATCGCGATCGTGGGAGCGATGCGTCACGACGGGCGGGTCGCCCATGAACGAGAAGGTGCTCGCGAGTCAACCGCAGAACGATCGCCTTTCACGCGAGAATGGTCGCGGGTGTTCGCGTGCGGAGTTTCTGCAACGGGTCAGAGGCGCGCTCGCGGTGCCGGGCGAGTTGGATTCTGCGGGCGAGGCACGTCGGGACCTGAGCCTCGTCCGGCTCGTTGGTGGCGACGCAGACTGCGTTGGGCTGTTCATCGAAAGAGCGACCGCAGGTGGGCTTTGTGTCCATCGCGTAAAGCCAAACGATCTGATGAAGGTTGTTGTCCAAATGCTCAGCGCGTGCGGGGCTCGCCGAGTGGCCGTCAGCGTTCCCGGGCGGGTGGGCCAATCGCTGCGAGAGTGGCTCGCGCCGCGCGGTGTTGCGATCGTGAGCATCGAGATCGATGGCTCGCTCGACGCGCAGTATGACGCCGACGTAGGGATCACCGATTGCGACGCGGGGCTGGCGGAGAGTGGCACGATCGTGCTGCGAGGAGACGCGGAGCGGAGTCGCGGGACGTTTATCGTGCCGCCGATACACCTGGCGATTTTGCGGGAGAGCCAGATTCTTCCAGATATGCTCGACTATTGGCCGACGTTGAGTGATTGTGATGGCATTGCCAGCGGCCGGGACGGGTCGGTTCACGGCGTCACGAACAGGGTGCGAAAAGTTCCGACGTCCATCGTCATGATCTCGGGCCCGAGCAAGACGGCGGACATCGAGGGCATCTTGATCACCGGCGTTCACGGCCCGCGCGAGGTCCATGTCGTGCTCGTCGATGATCGGTAGAACTCGGCAGGAATCAGGGCGGATCAGAGTCCGATCACGAACGCGAGAAGACATTTGGTAGGAAAACGGCGGCGAGGTTTGGTATTCTTTCTTTATGCTGAACCTGCTGGCCGAGATGGACCTCGCCCAACGCGTGTGGTTGTTTTCGGGGAAGCTTCATCCGGTGGTGGTGCATTTTCCGATCGCCCTGCTGATCGTCGGCGTGACCTTGGAGTTTGCTCGTCTGCGACGTGGAGTGCTGAGGCCGTCGTCCTCGGCGCGGGTTTGCATCGTTCTCGGCGCGGTCGCGGCGATTGCTGCGGCGGCGATGGGGTGGAGCGGCGCGACCACGGCGGGTCATCAAGAGACGGTGCTCTGGCCGCATCGCTGGTTGGGGATCGCTACGGCTGGCTTGGCGGCGTGTACGGCGATCTTTGCGTTACTCTCGAATTGGCGTGGCACGTATCGGCTGTTCAACGCGTACCGCGTGTGCGCGGTGGTGGGGGCAGGGCTGGTGGGGCTGACCGGGCACTTTGGCGGATCGCTTGTTTATGGGCCGGACTACGTGGAGAACGCTCTTGCGCTGCTCAAGCAGCCAAGCAAAGACACGAGCCCGAAGAGGACGGCGCTTTCGGATGGTGCGGCGGGCGCGATCGTTGAGGTGAAGTCGGCGGATCAGAGGTCGTTTTCGACCGACGACGTACGAGTAGATTTCGTGAGAGACGTGCGTCCGATCTTTGCGCGGCGTTGCCTGTCGTGTCATTCGGGCAGTGAGGCCGCGTCGGAACTCGACCTTGATGATCACGCCAATGTGCTCAAGGGTGGCGAGTCGGGCGAGCCGGCGCTGGTGGCTGGGGACGCGAAAAAGAGTCGGATTATTAGGCTGATCATGGGTCAGGAAAAGGGCATGAACATGCCGCCCAAGGGCGGGCCGCTGGATGCTGATCAGATCGCGACCATCACGCGATGGATCGATCAGGGCGCAAAGTGGACGGACGCG
>Ga0105048_10000415_pt1 | contig 64483 bp, 38 predicted proteins | sample MAT05_FD_78382 | JGI IMG/M metagenome (GOLD analysis project Ga0105048, IMG submission 78382) | Freshwater microbial communities from Lake Fryxell liftoff mats and glacier meltwater in Antarctica - MAT-05 | ecosystem: Environmental > Aquatic > Freshwater > Ice > Liftoff microbial mat | place... | reverse complement strand
GAAGGCCGGCATGAGGTCCGCTTGCGCTCTTGCTCGCGCAGTGGCTCACGGTCCCAACGCGTGTCCAAAATTTGGAAAACGTGCTCTCCATGAACCCACACCGAGGCCTCTCATGGTGCCATCCATGGGCCCCCCACCCCAACCCTCTCCCCCCGGGAGAGGGAGCCGCGTATCGCCCGCCTCGAATCGCCACACCAGTGTCGCTGGGTCCGTCCCCGCCCGATCCAGCCAACCTCATGCTCCACCCGTCGAAACCCGCGGAGCGCATTCTCCTTCTCCCACCGGGAGAAGGCCAGGATGAGGGCCGCTTGCGGTCTTTCTCGCTCAACGGTTCATGGTCCCAACGCGTGTCCCAATTTTGGAAAACGTTCCCTTCGACTTGGTCCGCTGGGATTTCACACGCTTTCGGACTTTTCCTTGCAACAAGTGCCCTAGCCCCGGCCACCGAAAGCCCGATCCAATTCCACGACGTCACCCGGCAGACCGGCATCACCTTCGTGCATACCGACGGCAGTTCGGGACGACGTTACATCGTCGAAACCGTCGCGTCCGGGTTGGCGCTGCTGGACTACGACGGGGACGGTGACGAGGACATTTACTTCCTGAATGGCGCACCGCTTCCGGGCTCCAAAATCGAGCCACCACCCCGCAACGCGCTTTACCGGAATGACGGCGGATGGAAGTTCACCGACGTCACCCAGCAGGCGGGTGTCGGAGACACTGGTTACGGCTTGGGAGTCTGCACCGGCGACTACGACAACGACGGTGACGCCGACATCTACGTCAATAATTTCGGCCCGAACGTCCTCTACCGAAACAACGGCAATGGAACCTTCGCCGACGTGACCCGCGAAGCCGGTGTGAGGATCGGCAATCATGTCGGCGCGGGCGCCAGTTTCCTCGACATCGACGGTGACGGAGACCTCGACCTGTTCGTGGCGAATTATGTGGGGTTCACCTTCGAGAGCCATCAGACCTCCCACATGAATGGGTACCCTGCCTACGTCGGACCCCTGCAATACCCGCCCACCGCCAACGTCCTCTTTCGCAACAACGGCAACGGCACGTTCACCGACATCAGCGCACCCTCGGGCATCGCCGAACTGCGAGGCTCGGGCATGGGCGTGATCGCAGTCGACTACGACAACGACGGCGACACCGACATCGTGGTCGGCAACGATCTCCGCCCCAACTTCATCCTCCAGAACGACGGCACAGGCCGCTTCAAGGAGGTCGGTGCCTCGCTGGGATTGGCCTATGATTTCTTCGGAAATGTCATGGGCAGCATGGGGGTTGAGTGCGCCGACTGGAACCACGACGGCTGGCTTGACGTGTACATCACCACCTACCAGCGCCAGCTTTCGACCCTGTACCAGAACAGCAAGGAACGCACCTTTACGGATGTGACTCGCCCCACCGGCGCCGGCACAGGCACGTATCCCCACGTCGCTTGGGGTACGGGATTCGTCGATCTCGACAACGACAGCCACCGTGACCTCTTCATCGCCTGCGGCCATCTCATCGACAACGTGGATGCCTTCGACGACACCACCAGCTACCACGCCCGGAACATCCTCCTCCGCAACACCGGACGCGGACGCTTCGAAAACGTCTCGGACCAGTGCGGCGACGGACTCCTCCCCAAATTGAGCAGCCGCGGCGCTGTGTTCGACGACCTCGACAACGACGGCGACATCGACGCCGTCATCCTCAACGCGCGCCGGGAACCTACCGTCCTTCGCAACGACTCGAAAACCTCCCACCACTGGCTCCAAGTCCGCCTTCGCGGCACCAAGTCCAACCGCGACGGCATCGGCGCACGAGTGTCGGTTGTCGCCGATGACCTGACCCAGGTCGATGAAGTGCACAGCGGTCGCAGCTACCAGAGTGACTTTGGCAAACGCCTCCACTTCGGGCTTGGCCCACGCACCCGGATCAACGAGGTCCGGGTGAAATGGGTCGGGGGCGGAACCGAAGTGATCCGCGACGTGGGCATCGACCGGCTCATCACCGTGATGGAGGGTCGCGGTGTTGTGGAGACAACACCCCAGACAACATCGCCGTGAGACCACGCCATCAGCCGCGCGATCCACTCGCCCCGGAGGGGCGCCAGAGCCGTAGCCCACGGCGTGAGCCGTGGGTCAGGCATCGTGTGGAATCATTGAGCCCCGGAGGGGCGATCAGATCCGCTTTCATCCTCCTCACCGCCCTCTTGACCGTCGTCGCCACCCACGCCGCCGACCTCCCGTCGGCTATCCAGTTCACCGATGTGACCCGCCAGACTGGCATTGATTTCGTCCATACGGACGGCAGTTCCGGACAGCGGTACATCGTGGAGTCGATCGCCGCAGGCCTGGCGACCTTCGACTTCGATGGCGATGGGGACACCGACATTTACTTCCTCAACGGCGCTCCACTTCCAGGCGCCAAAGACGGCCCACCTCCGCGCAACGCCCTGTATCGGAACGACGGTGGATGGAGATTCACCAACGTCACCCAGGTGGCCGGGGTGGGTGATACCGGATACGGACTGGGCGTCTGCGTTGGAGACTACGACAACGACGGTGATCCGGACCTCTACGTGAACAATTTCGGCACGAACGTGCTTTACCGGAACAACGGTAACGGAACCTTCTCCGACGTCACCCGGATCGCCGGGGTTGCGAATGGCGACAAGGTGGGAGCCGGCGCCAGTTTTCTGGATATCGACAAGGACGGCGACCTGGATCTGTTCGTCGCCAACTACATCGATTTCACGCTGGCGAAGCACCAAACCCGCTGGGTCAATGGACACCCCGCCTACGTTGGCCCCATGATCTACGGGCCCGTTCCATCGACACTATTCCGCAACAACGGCAACGGAACGTTCACCGATATCAGCCGGGAATCCGGGATCGGACTTCAGGCCGGCACGGGAATGGGCGTGGTCTGCGCCGACTACGACGATGACGGCGACACCGACATCGTTGTCGGCAATGACGCCATGGCAAATTTTGTCTGGAGGAACGACGGCACCGGCCGTTTTGAAGAAGTCGGTCTACTCTCCGGTCTCGCGTACGACATGCACGGGGTCGGGCAAGGAACCATGGGAGTGGAGTGCGGCGACTTCGACAACGACGGCCGTCTCGACTTCCACATGACCTCCTACCAGAAGCAATGGGCGATCCTCTACCGTAACCAGGGCGGCGGGTTGTTCGCGGACGCAACGTATGCCACCGGCGCGGGCGCGGGTTCCTTCCACCAAGTCGAATGGGGCAACGGCTTGGTTGACTTCGACAACGATGGCGACCTCGACCTGTTCATGGCTTGCGGCCACCTCCAGGACAACATCGAGTTGTGGGATGACACCGCCTCCTACCTAACCAAAAACCTGCTTCTGGAAAACTCCGGTCGCGGCAAGTTCATCGATATTTCCGCCCGCGCCGGCAGTGGACTCGCCGTGAAGCTAAGCAGCCGTGGTGCCGCCTTCGATGACCTCGACAACGACGGTGACCTCGACGTCGTTGTTCTCAACGCCCGCAGGGAACCGACCCTCCTGCGCAACGACAGCCCAACGCAAAACCATTGGATTCAGGTGCGACTCCAAGGAACCCAAAGCAACCGGGGCGGTGTCGGGGCCCGAATCAAGGTGATCGCCGAGGACCTGACCTTGGTCGACGAAGTGCACAGCGGGCGGAGCTACCAAAGCCACTTTGGGTCATTTCCCCACTTTGGATTGGGTCAGCGAACGCGGTTCGACCGAATCGAAGTCCGCTGGATCGGAGGTGGAACAACCGTCGTCGAGGGGGGATCGATCGATCGGGTCATCACCATTGTAGAAAAGCCGGCCTCTCCGTGACGTCGGACCCCGTCGGGCTGCAAAGGCTACTCCTGCCCACAATGCCAGGCAGTTAAGAAATGCCTACCGCCCATTCATCGGTTCCGGGGATGGGTGCTTCTGTTCAAAATTCATCTGCTCAAGGGCCATGAACCGTGGAGCGAGCGGAGTCGCAAGCGGCCCTCATCCCGGCCTTCTCCCGGAGGGAGAAGGAGAATGCGCACCGCGGGTTTCGGAGGGATGGGTAGGACTTTTGCCAGAGCGGGTCGCGACGGCTCGAACAGTTGGGCTCCAACCTGAAAAACCTCGTCTACTCCTCCGCCCCACCCGGCTCGGGGAGGAAGAACGAGAGCCCGAAACCGACCACGTACACCGCCACACCGACCGCCGCCGCCGTGTAGGCGAGCTTGGCCGGGGCCTGGGACGGATCGGACGTTGTCGCCAGGGAAGTCGTCAACCAGGCAAAGGACGTGCCGATGAGACGCCCGCCGATGTTCGCTGCAAAACTTTCCCCGGTTCCGCGTAGGTGCAGGGGATAAGCACGAGGCAGATAATTCCCCCAGAAACTGAACTGCGCCACGGTGAAGAGGCCCGCCACAAAAATGCCAATCTTTAGCGGCGTCAGACCCGTCACGGCCGCGTAGCCAAAGGTCAGGGCGATGGCGATCAAGCCAGGCACCTGAAACACCCGGATCAGATTTCCGGCGGTGGGCTTGAAGCACTTTTGAACCGCTGCGATCAGCAGGTAAATGACCCCGGCACCGGCGACCCCCACGCCCAAGGCCATGCCGGCCCGGAGCAAATGGTCTCCCGCTGAACCCTGAAAGTCGGACAACACCTCGATCAGCAACCACGCGACACTCACGCTCCACCCCACCAAACTGCGGAAGCTCATTCCGCCTTTGAGCAGCAAGGCCACCGCCATCACGGCCATCACGGCCCGCCCCAGCAAGCCGCCCAGTTCCTGAACCTTCGTGACCTTGGCCGCCACTCCCTGCTCCGCCCGGCGTGAAGCCATCGCGCCCAATCGGCGCTTCTGATCCTCCGGCTTGCCTTCGGTCGCCTTCACCGCCGCCGCCTGCGACAGCGTCTTCACTTCGGTCAACCCGGGAATGATGCGCGGAATGTGCTGAATCGCCCCAAACGCCGCACCATAGGCCATGGCAAACATGGCTGTCGTCACGAGGGTCGTCCGACGCAGCTTCGGCTGAAATAATTCCGCCAGGCTCGGTCGCTTCAATGTTCCAGACATCCGCTTGGCCTGCCACACCGGCGACTCCGGCAGAAACGGCCGGATGACCAACAGGGGAAACGCCGGGATCAGTCCCGTCATCAGCGTGTACCGCCACGCGGCGTGGTGATCCTTGATCCCGTCCCCGAAGTATCCGAACAAATCGATGCTGGGGAACTGGGCTGCATACTGAACGCAAAGCCCATTCGCGAAGGCTATCAACAGGCCGCCAAACGAGGAAAACGCCTGCGTGTATCCCAGCACCTTCTCACGCTGTTTCGGGTCCGGAAACAGCTCCGAAAGCCAGGCCACCGCCGCCACAAACTCAACGCAAACCCCGACAAAGACGAAGCACCGAAAGACCAACAGCATCCACACGCTCGTGCTGAATCCCGCAAAGAACGCCCCCAGGGCGTAAATCATGATGCTCCACGTCAACACTCGCCGGCGTCCCAGCCGATCCGTCAGATACCCACCGAGCAACCCGAACAATCCCCCGCAGATCGCCGGCCAATAGAACAACCGGCTGGTCCACATCTGAAACTCCGCGGAACCCGGCGTGGCCCCGATCAGTTCCTGGAGCGCAGGCCCCACCACCAACGGCAGCATTAGCAACTCGTAAATGTCGAAGGCAAAACCGATCGACGCGATGACACATATCAGCCACTGCGTGGTGGACAGCCGCAAACCCGTCGATTGCATCGCGAACTTGTAAGCCATCCCGTCGGCCGATGGCCAGTCCCCTGTCGATGAACATGCTGCATCGTCGCAGGGCCTCTGCTTCACTCCGGCCCGTGGAAGCCCAGCGAAGCCATGCTCTAAACTGCCCTGCCCCGGAGCCCGATCGGCCCGATCACGCCGGAACAGCGGCAACAGCTCTTGACCCACTCGATCGTCGCCGGTGTCTACGAGAGGATCGTCGACCACGAATCCGCCTTCGAAAAACTCAACTAGGCCCATGCGGCGACCCAGCCCCGACGACAAAACTCGCCTCGGTAGGCAGGTTTTTCGCAAGTCTCTTCGGCGGTGGCGCTTCGGCTATAGACCATGCCGGAACGCGCACGGCGGGAGCACCAGCACTCCCTCGGAACCAACTCCGCTCGCACGGGCGGCAGCCGGATTCGCTGGTCGAAACCGTCGCCAGGAGCGCGGCCCGCAGCGTCGAAAGCACCCTCGGCCGTGAGATCCTCCGCGGTGTCCTCGGCTCCATCTTCGGAGGCCGGCGGCGATAGTCTCAGGGCTTGTCGTACTCGCCCAACGGCCGGACCCAGATGTTGCGGAAGCGGACGGCATCGCCGTGGTCTTGCAGGCCGATGGGGCCGGAAGTCGGGGTGTTCGCTTCGTAAGCCGCGACTTCGCGATGCCGCACCGGGCCGATGATGGCCTTCCGATGCTGGGTCACAACGCCGTTCAGGATCACGGTCACGTAAGCGGGCTCCACGACCTTGCCGCCGTCGACCTTGGGGGCTTCGAAGATCAAGTCGTAGCTATGCCATTGGCCGGGCGGCTTGGCGGCGTTCGCTAGCGGCGGCCATTGCCCGTAGATGCAGCCCACGGTGCCATCGGAGTACGTCGGGTTGTTGTAGCAGTCGAGAACCTGGATCTCATAGATCCCGTGCAGGAACACGCCGCTGTTGCAGCGACCCTGGCTTTCGCCCACCGGCGGGTTCGGCGTCGCGTACTCTAGGTGGAGCTGGAAGCTGCCGAACTTGTCCTTGGTCTCGATGCTGCCGCTTTTCCCGATGACTTCCATATAGCCGCCCTCGACCTTCCACGGAGCCGGAGCGCCGTCCTTGGTCCACTTTGAAAGATCCTTGCCGTCGAACAGGACCACCGCATCCGCAGGTGCGGTGGCGCCGTGGCTGAAGGTTGATCCCGGCGTCACGATCCGCGGTTGGGGGCGATCCGCATCGTGCACCTTCCATTTCTGCCCCGTGATCACGGGGGTGTCGGTGTAGCCCGGTTTATCAGCGGACATGGTGGGGAGAGCCGCGCCGAGAAACGCCGCGGCCAGAATGAGCGAGCAAGAGTTCATGCAGAGCGGAAATCATCCTCCCGCTCCGCCCGCCGCGGCAATCGGGAAAATGGGGTCCAGGATTCACGGATTCACGGAGCGCTTGAAAACGACGAGGGCGTTTGGAGGGCGTCGACCTCGACGCGCGAAACGGCGTCTGGTAGTGACCCTCCGATGTCCGATGCTCCCCACACCCATCCGGAAGAAGGACACGGCCTCGGCCGGGTGGTGGGAAGCCGGCGAGCGCCCCAAGACGCTCTTCAGTCGGATCGGTACACACCCGAGCACGCCCGAGCCTGGCAAAAGGCTTTCGGCACCCCTTTCGTTCCTCGGGGTGTCTACCGGTTTGCTTCCCATCAAGAGGCTGAACAATGGCTATGGCAGATGATCACCCGTCCTCCCGTCCCGCCGAATCCCGAGAACCCACGGTCGCCGATCTCCGGGAACTCTGCCGGAACCTGAATCATCGTGGCGCACGGTATGTTGTGATCGGCGGGTTCGCCATGGCGGCGGCCGGATACAACCGGCGCACGATGGACGTGGACCTACTCATCGACACGTCGGGTGACAATGAATCGAAAGTCCTGGAAGCGGTCGCGCAGTTGCCGGATGGCGCCGCCCGGGAGGTCGCACCCGGAGAAATCGCCCGGTGGACGGTCGTGCGTGTCGCGGACGAGATCGTGGTCGACCTCATGCAATCGGCCTGCGGGATCAGCTATCAGGCGGCGGCGCAATGGATCGACATCCGGGAAATCGACGGAGTACCCATTCCCTTTGCCTCCCCTCAGTTGCTCTGGCGCATGAAGAAGCCGACCCATCGGGAAAAGCACGCGGCCGATGTGTTGTTTCTGGGCGAGTGGTTCAAGTCCCGTGGAGTCACGCCACCGGTGTTGGAGTAGGTGGCCCGCTACCCTCGCCGGCCTTTGCCAAGTTTCGGCGCCCGATGCCCCGCTCCATCCGTGTGTTCCGCGCTTTCCGTGGTTGTGTCAGCGGTTTTGGGGTTCATGGGAAGGAACGATTTCCAAGGAATGGACACGCATTGGGACCATGAACCGATCAGCGAGGAAGACCGCAAGCGGCCCTCATCCCGGCCTTCTCCCGGGGGGAGAAGGAGAATGCGCCCCGCGGGTGCCGGAGGGTTGAGTTGGTGGCGGTTCATGGAGAGCGACAGAAACAGATCTGTCGTGTCGGTGCCGCTCCGCTCAGGGAGCCGCCTTGGACTCCTCCAATCCCTCGACTTCGCTCCACACCACCTTCCCCCGGCACAGGGTCGCCACCGCCTTGCCCTTGAACCGCCACGAGTGAAACGGGGAGTTCGCCGACCTGCTCGCCGTCTTCTTGACGTCGTAGGTCCACTCCAGGTCGGGATCGATTACCGTCACGTCCGCCGGACCACCCACCTCGAGTCGCCCCAGCCGCGTCCCGGTCTCGGTCGCCACCAACGGCAGCAGCGTCGCCGGCCGTGAGCTGTACAGTTCCACCACCCGCGCCAACGAGAGATGACCGGGATGGACCAATTCCGTCAGCGCCAACGCCAACTGGGTCTCCAGCCCCAGGATGCCGAAGGGCGCGAAATCAAACTCAACATCCTTCTCGTAGTTGCAGTGCGGCGCATGGTCGCTCGCCAGAATATCCAACGTGCCATCACGCAACCCTTCCACCACGGCCGCCCGATCGTCCGCGGATCGCAAGGGCGGGTTCATTTTGAAGTTCGTATCGTACGCGGGCCAGACCGGGCGCTGACCATCCGGCATCAGACGCGCCGCATACAGCGAGAGCCCGTCCTCCTTCCAAAACGCCTCACTCCCCGCCACCGCGGCATCGGTCAGGACATAATGATGCGGACACGCCTCGCCGGAGATCGGCACGCCTTCGGCCCGGGCTTTGCGGATCAGATCCACGCTGCGGCGCGAACTGATGTGCTGGCAGTGGATGTGGGTTCCGGTCAACCGAGCGAGGATCACATTGCGTGCCACGATCGTGTCCTCGCCCACCGCCGGCCAGCCCCGCAGCCCCAGCGCGGTGCTCCAATAGCCCTCGTGCATCATGCCTTCCGCCACCAGATCGTAATCCTGGCAGTGGTCCATCACCTTCAAGTCGAACATCCGCGCATATTCCAACGCGCGCCGCATCAACTCGGTATCCTGAATGCACTTCCCGTCATCCGTGATCGCCACCACTCCGGCGCGATGCAGCGAGCCAATCGGCGCCAATTCCTCTCCAGCGATGTCCTTGGTGATCGCCCCCGCCACAAACACCCGCACGCACGCGCGCCCCTGGGCACGGTCCTTCACCAACCCCACCGCGGCCGGATCGTCGATTGCAGGACGGGTGTTCGGCATGCACACAACCGAGGTGAATCCACCTCGCGCCGCACAGAGAGCCCCGCTCTCGATGTCCTCTTTGGCGGTCTGCCCCGGTTCCCGGAAATGCACGTGGAGATCCACCAACCCAGGCGTCACCACCAAACCCTTCACATCCACCGCGGCAACGCCCCGCGCCTCCGGATGGTCCGAAAGGTCGGGTGCCATCGCCACAATTCGTCCACCGCGGAGCAAGACATCACGGGTCGCATCCAACGATTGACAGGGATCGAGGACACGCCCACCGCGGAGCAGCAAGTCCGGCATGCCGAAAGGTTAAAATCCTGCGAATTGACAAGGCAAGCGCCGGGGGCCCACTATTTACCCGCTTCGCAGCCCGGCGCGGGCGTTGCTTAGTGGTAAAGCTCCAGCCTTCCAAGCTGGTCACGAGGGTTCGATTCCCTCCGCCCGCTCCATCTTCCACCGGCACCGAATCCGTATCGGGTCGTCCGCGTCGCCCGTAAAAATGGGCGGCACCCGGCTCCAACGCGATTCAGATCCCACCTTCCGGAATCCATGGGATGGCCATTCCATTCCATTGCTGGCGCCCCGGCACTTTGGGCCTATCCTGATTTACCGCATGAGTAACTCGGACCCGGATCTATTGACGACGTTACTCCGGGATGTTTCGCGCTCGTTCTATCTGACCCTCCGCCTGTTGCCCCGCCAAGTGCGGCCCCAGATCGGCCTCGCCTACCTGCTCGCCCGCGCCACCGACACCATCGCGGACACGGAAGTGGTGCCACTGGCCCATCGGCTTTCCGCCCTGGATCAACTCCGGAGCCGCATTCTAGGCCACTGCGACACCCCCATCGATTTCTCAGGACTCGCCGGCAACCAGGCCCTTCCCGCAGAACGCGCCCTTTTGGCGCGCATCGAGGAAGCCATTTCCGTCCTCGGAACCCTCCCCTGCTTCGACCGTTGCTGCATCCGCGAGGTGATTTCGACCATCACCAGCGGCCAGGAACTTGATCTCCAACGTTTTAACTCGGCACAATCCAGCCAGATCGTCTCGATCGCGAACGATGCCGAACTGGACGACTACACCTTTCGGGTGGCCGGCTGCGTGGGCGGTTTTTGGACCCGCGTCTGCCGCTCCCACCTGTACCCCACCGCTCCGCTGGACCTGCCCACCTACCTGGACGATGCCGTCCGCTTCGGCAAGGGCCTGCAGTGCGTCAATATCTTCCGGGACATCCCGGCCGATCTCGCCCGTGGCCGCTGCTATATCCCCGGGGAAGGACTGACGGCCGCCGGCATGCAACCGTCGGACCTCACCCAACCCACCGCCATGGAACGGTTCCGGAGTCTGTACCAGCACCACCTCGAAACCGCAGCGGAACATCTGTCGGCCGGTTGGCGCTACACCTGTTCCACCCCCAGGAACCAACTCCGGGTCCGCCTCGCCTGCGCGCTCCCCCTGCTCATCGGCATCGAAACACTCCGACTGCTCCGGCGTGGCAACGTTCTGGATGCCTCCCACCGCATCAAGATTCCACGGCGCCGCGTCCGCACCCTTCTCCTGCAGACCCTCCTCCTCCACCCGTTCCCCCACCGCTGGGAATCCCTGTTCCAACCGATTTTGGGCTGAACCGCCCGCAGGAGATTTCAACCCTCAGACCCCGTGCCCCGAAACGGTGTCGCTCCGCTCCCAGTCCCGAATCTCCGCCTCATAGCCGGACCGGAAATCGGGATGCCGTGGACTCCACCCCAGCTCGTGTCGAAGCCGTAGCGCCACGACTCGTTTGTGGCTCCCCCCACGCACCCTGCGCGACGTCGTCGTTGAGGTCTCACCGGCCGTGGAGCCTCGCGTCTCGACCGATGGCTTTCCCAGACGTCCCGCGAGCCACCCATAAAATTCGGCCTCCGTGCAGGGAAGGCCATCGCTCACGTTGTAGATCCGCCCTGGTTTCCCACGCTCCAGGGCGGCGACAATCGCTTTCACCAAGTCGTCGCGGTGCACCATGTTCATCCAGCGCGATCCGTCCCCGGACATTCGCGACTCCCCCCGGGCCATCGCCGCAATCCGATTCCGGCCCGGACCGTAGATGCCCGCAATGCGCAGGAGGATTGCGGGAAAGCCGTCCTTTGCGGCCCCCTGCAACACGTCCTCTGCTTCGCGCAGGATCCGCCCGGTTCCGGCGACGCCTTCCGTCGACCCGGTTTCATCCACCTCCGAGCCATCATTTTGGGGGTAGACACCGGTGCTCCCCGTGAACACGAATGCCTTGGGCGGTGACGAACGCAGCCATCCCACGAGATTCCTGGCGCCCTCCAGATACACGGAGCGATAGGCAGCCTCGCCGCCATCGGAGGGAGCCGCGCAATCGACGACCCAATCCCATGCTGACGGAAGGCGCTCCAGTTCCTCGAGCTTCGAAAGATCGGCATGCAGCGGTTCGATGCCGCGTTGCCGAAGGGGTGATGGATCGCTTCCCGGGCGTCGAAGACCGGCCACGGAGTGACCTGCGTCCACCAACCGGGCACCGAGTTGCAATCCGACGTAACCGCATCCTGCAATTAAAACGTGCATATCCAAACGTTCTACGGCTTCAGCAACGCGCCCATAGTGCGATCAAGGTGAACCCGCGCGGATGGTCATGGGTGGAAAATCCTCGTGGCATTCCCCATCTAACCGCCATTGGCCCCTCCCAGGTCAAGGAGTCCGCTTGCCCAGGAACCGTTCGCGCCACCGGAGCGCGGGCAGTTCCACCAGGAAATAACTGGCGATCGCAAAGCCGACCGCCAAGGGAACGTTCCAAGGAAGTTTCTGCCAGGAATAGGCCGCCACCTTGGGTAGGAACACCTGCTGCCAGAGATAAAGGCTGTAGGAAATTCGACCGATCCACGCGACGGGGCGCCACTCGAACATCGTCTGGATCCAGGGTCCCCGGCCTTCAACCAGCACCTTGATCACCAGTGCGATTCCGAGCAGTTCGAGGGGGATTCGGGTCGGAAGCAAAAATCCCGGCAGCGGAAGCACCAACGCGAGCGCCACCATCCCGATACCCCCAGCAAAAGCCATGTAGGCTCGCCACTCAGGTCCGGCGAGCAGCCGACGGAACCCGGCGTGGCGCTGGGCCTGGGCTAGGAGGGCTCCGATCAAAAGGGCGTCGTACATCAGATCCGCCCGAGACCAATTCAGGTTCTTCGCCTCGAACAGCATCATGTTCACCTGGCGCCAGAACGGTGCCAGGCCACACAGGATCGCCGTGACCCACAACCGCGACCGCCGTGGGACTCCAAACAAGAGGAGCGGCCACAAGAGGTAAAACTGTTCCTCGATGGCCAGACTCCAAAAATGCGCCGTGTAATAGGAATCGCCGGTCAGGTTCCGGAAGAAGAAAAGGCACCCCAGCCAGTCCAAGACCCCGATTCCCAGCGGCATGAAGGCGGAGAGCACCATCAGGCCACCCAGAAACAACAGGACCGGAGGCAGAATTCGAAAGGCCCGGCGCACGTAGAAGTCGGGCAACGAAAACCGGCCCCGCCGCTGTTCCTCTTCCAACAGCAGCCAGGTGATCAAGAAACCGCTCAGGACGAAGAACAGTGTGACTCCGTGAACCCCGCGGCCCGCAAAGCCGCCAAGCCACGCCGGGTACACCACCGCGTAGCCCGCGTGCAGCAACATGACCCACACCACGGCGAACGCCCGCAACCCGTCCAATCCCGGAAGCCGGTGTCGGGCTGCCACTGGCGAACCGCTCGCATGGGATGGGGTCTTAGGCGAGGTCACATCCTCACTTCGGCTCTAGGGTCAAGGGATCGCGCAGGGGCAGATCCACCAGCGGACCGCGGGTCAGTTCCTCGAACTTCACCGGGTGGTCCGGATGCCCCTTCAGGATGTCCTCTTTCTGACCCACCGCCAACACCACGAGCCGGTCGGTCAGCAGCCACTTCGCCGCCAAACGTTGCACGTCTTCCCGGCTCACCGCGTCGATCTTCCGCCGGTACTCCCGCCAGAAATCCGGATCACGCTCATAACGTCCGCTGAACTCGTCGTTCGCAAATTGCGCAGCCACCTGAGCCTTGTTCGCAAACCGCCGAGGAAAGGTGTCGATGAAGGATCGCTTGGCCGTGTTCAGTTCCTCCGCGGTCACCGGTTCGGAGGTGATTCGCTTCAGCTCGGCCAGGACCAGGCTCGTCGCGTAGGCCACCGTCCGCGACTTGGTTTGGAAGGTCGCCTGAAAGGCCCGCGCCACCGTCATGCCCTCCGGAAACATCGATCCAGCCGAGTACGCAAGCCCTTCCTCGGAACGTACCCGGTTCATGATGCGCGAGGTGAATCCGCCGCCGCCCAGGATGTCGTTCATGACCGTGACGGGCAGGAAATCGGGGTCTTCCCGTCGCAACCCCGGAAGCAGCAGGCTGACACGTCCCTGGTTCACATCCTTGTTCACGATGTAAACCCCCGGCTTCGCAAACTCGGTTTCCGACGGAACCGGCGGCGCCTTCTCGCCCGGAAACGGCCAATCCGACAACAGCTTCTCCAACCGCGCCACCATGTCCGCTCGTACGAAATCGCCGCTCACCGCGATCACCATGTTCCGCGGATGAAACCAGCGCCGGTGGAACGTCTCCAGATCCGCCCGGCTGATACCCTTCACCGACGCCGCCGTCGGCAACCGGTTCAGCCAGGTCCCGGGCCCGTACGCCAGGCTGTCGCGCTCACGCTCTTCAATGTCCGCTGAATCGTCATTCCGCTGCTTCAATCCCTGCAGGGTCTGCTCCTTCGCCAACGCCACCCGGTTCTCCTGGAATCGCGGCGTCGCCAACACATCGCGAAGCAACTGCATCCCGTCCTCCAAGTCCTTCGAGAGCAGGTTCAATCGAACCTGACCCTGAGCCTCGCTAATGCCTGAACTGAGGATCGCCGCCAGAAAATCCACCCGCTCGTCCAATTCCTCCGCGGTCCGGCTTCCAGCCCCGCCACTGGTCAGCACCGAACCCGTCAACGCCGCCAGCCCGGACCTGTCCGCCGGTTCCACATACTGCCCGGTGCGCACCAGCACTGAAATCGTCACCAGCGGCAGTTCCCGATCCTCGATCACGTAGGCCACGGGCCCAGCCTTCAGTTCCACCCGGTACGCCGCCGGATCGGGCGGTTCATACGCCAGCGCCGGAAACCGAAGTTTCTCGGGTCGATCCGGAATCTCCGCGGCGGTCGAGGTCGGGCTCAGCGTCGACAGCGCCACTGCCGCAAGCCACAGGGCGGCGAACCGTCGGCACGCGGCGGGCATGAAGAGCAAGGCGCGACGGGAAGATCGCCGCCGTGGAGGACATCCAACAGGTTGACCATTCATAAAAGGGATCTCTCAGCAACCAGGGTTCAAAGTGAATCCACTCATTCGGGAGTCGAGGTTCGCAACCGAGGCAACAGAGGTCATGGATCGCCGATCGATTCACCCGACCACGGACCACCTGCCACGAACCTTCGTTCCCCTCATTTTCCCGCCAACTCCGCCAGGCGCGCTTCGACCTTTTTCCGCAGGATTTTCTGGAACTGCTGGCGTTTCGGATCCCCGCCGGCGCCCTGAGACACCAATCGGGCCAGCATCGCTTTCAGTTTTGCAGCATCCGTTTCCTGGCGCAGCATGCCCATCACCTGGCGGATGACCGGCAATTGATCGGGCGCGAGTCCAGCGAGGTCCGGATCCTCCGGCGCACCACGGCCCGAAGCCTTGCGCGTGTAAGTCGCCACCGCCCGGTTCTCCGGCGTGAAATACGTTTCCACCACCCGCCGCACATCCGCGGCCGTGACCGCCTGGATCTTCGCACCCGCCGCATTCACTTCACGCCAGTCCCCGCTGCCTTCCTCGGACATCAACTGGATCAGGATGCGCATGTTCGAAACCAGCTTCCGGTACTCGGCCGCGGCGAAGGCGTTCTTCACCTTCTGTAATTCCAGGGCGGGCACTTCCTCCTTCTTCAGGCGCTCCAATTCCTCGCCGATCGCCGCCTCGACATCGGCCGGAGCTTTTCCGTCACGCGCCTCGCCGCCCAGATTGAACAAGCCCGCCCAACGACGGTGTTCGGCCCGGGCAAAGACTTCCGAAGCCACTTCCCGACCCACGACCAATCCTTTGTAAAGGCGCCCCGTCCGTTCTTCCAAGAGCTGGGCCAACACTTCGAGCGCATACGAGTTCCGATGCCCGGAGGGCACCGTGTGGTAGTAGATGTCCACCTGCGGGTTCGCTTCCGCTTCGGCGTTCATCCGTTTCTCGGCGTTCTGCGCGGGCTCCGTGGTCAGCACTTCCGGCACCGGTTGGTCCCCGGCCGGGATCCGTCCGAAGTAGCGCTCGATCATGGGCAGGCTCGTGTCGGCCTTCAGATCGCCCACCAGCACCAGGGTGACGTTCCGGGGCGCATAATAGGTCGCATAGAAGGCATCCGCGTCCGCCTTCGTGATCGCCGGAATGTCGGACGCCCAGCCAATCACCGGCCAGTGATACGGATGGGCCTCCCAGAACATCGACTGAAGGGTCTCCTCGAATTTCCCGAGAGGCGTGGATTCGGTCCGCATCCGGCGTTCCTCGAACACCACGTCGCGTTCCGCGTAGAACTCCCGAAACACCGGCCGCAACAACCGTTCGCTTTCCATCCAGCACCAAAGCTCCAGTTTGTTCGCTGGAACCGTGATGAAATACGCCGTGAGATCGTAGCTGGTGAAGGCGTTCATCCCCGACCCGCCCTGGGCGGTGTAGATACGGTCGAACTCATTCTTCACCAGGAGACCGCGCTGCTCGTCGATCAGCTTCCGGAACTGAGCCTCCAATTCACGGTACTTGGGCGTCTGGTTCTCCAGCTTGGTCGGGTCATCGATCTCCCCCCGGCGCCACGCCGACCGCACCAGACGTTCCTCCGCCCGCATCGCCTCCCGCACCCGTTCCTGTTCTTCGATGATCGCCAGGTCGCGGGTCGCGTCCTGGGTGCCGATGGTCGGCGTCCCCTTGAAGAGCATGTGCTCGAAGAGATGCGCGATCCCGGTGATCCCTGGACGTTCATTGGCGCTGCCGACCCGGACCACGAAGCCGGCCGAAACGGACGGTTCATCATGGCGCTCGACGAACAAGACCCTGAACCCATTGGGCAGGGTCTTCTCAATCACCGGCACCTGCTGCGCCCACGCCCCGCCCATCGCCAACCAACCCGCCACGAGAGCCATCGGCAGGGATCCGAAAACCGACGCGGCTGGCGCCTTGGAATGCGGATCCAGGCGACGCTCGCTACCGCCTTCGCCACAGCGCGCCGCTCCCCCCGATTCATCGCCCAGAAGCAAGGCATCCCCACTCATGGAACTTTCCGCAGGCTTGGGGCCCCGGTGGCTTCGCCCCAACACGGTCACTTGGCTCAGTCCTGATTGCACGCGCCCGAACTTGGCGGATTCCAGCGCCCGGTCAACGCGGCAACTGACCCACCGCCCCCTACGGATTCAGATACTCTTTCAGCCACTCGAAGACCGTGGCGTGCCAGAGCTCGCTGTTTTGCGGCTTCAGCACCCAATGTCCTTCGTCCGGGAAATAGAGGAATTTTGAGGGAATACCCCTCCGCTGGAGCACGGTAAACAGGTCGATGCCCTGGGCCACCGGCACCCGGAAATCGAGCTCGTTGTGAATCACCAGATTGGGTGTCTTGAACTTCGCCGCCAGCCGGTGCGGGGAATACCGGCTGAATTCCGGATTCTCCCACGGAATCCCGTGGTCCCATTCGTCGAACCACAGCTCCTCCGTCGTGCCATACATCGTGTCGAAATTGTACACGCCGCAATGCGTCACCAGTGTCTTGAATTTGTCCGTGTTGCCCTGGAACCAGTTCATCATGTAGCCGCCATAGGACCCACCCGCCGCCGCCATCCGCGTCGTGTCCACAAACGGCTGCTTCTCCACCCACGCCAGGCACTCCATCAGGTCGACAAACACCTTCCCACCCCAGTCCCCGGAGATTTCGTCAGTGAATTTCTGTCCAAACCCGGTCGAACCCCGCGGATTCGGCATCGCCACAACATAGCCCTGCGCCGCCCAAAGCTGCGCATTCCAACGCGCCGACCACGCATCCAAATAGGCGCTCTGCGGCCCGCCATGCACCCAGAACACCAACGGCAGTTTCCTCAAACCGTCGTACCCCGGCGGCTTCAGTACCCACATCTGCACCGGCGTCCCTCTCGCGCCCGGAACCGTCACCGATTCCGGTGCACTCAGCTCCAACGGCTCCAGTAATGCCCCGTTCAGCCGCGTCAAAGCCACCGATTCACCCCCCGCCAGCGCCACCCGAAACAACTCCGCCGGCCGTCGCAACGTCGATTGGGTAAAGACCACCGTCGCGCCGTCGGCCAGGACGCTCGATTCTCCGCACGCTCCGCTTCCCATCACCAAGGTGGGCGTCCCGCCTTCCCGCGGCAGCCGCCAGAGCGCCTGAACCCCCTCATGCTGCGCCTCCAACAACAGGGTCCCTCCGTCCGGCGACCAGGCCATGCTTTCGACCGAACGATCCCACTCAGGAGTCAAAGCCTGACTCACCCCCGTCTCCCGGTTCAGCAGCATCACCTGCCAGCGATCCGCCTCAAATCCCGCGCGGGTCTGGGCCCGGTACACCAGCCACTTGCCATCCGGCGAAAACCGCGGACAACTGTCCGCCGCCGGGTTCCGCGTGATCTGACGCCGTTCGCCGCCAGCCACCTTGACCGCCCACAAATCGTGGTCCGTCTTCCACGCCTCCTCCCGCGCCGGGGTCGGCGTCGCCGTGTGCACCAACTCGGCGCCGTCCGGGGAAAACGCGAATTCATCCCCCGAAACAAACGTGCTCGAGGTCGGAACCGCATCGCGATCTCCGGGCGTCAAATTGCGGGGATCACCCGTCGCCGCGCCGTTCTCAACTGGCACGACGAACAGGTGCTGGCGCTTGCCGTCCACCCACGAATCCCAGTGGCGATAGAGCAACTGGGTGATCACTCGCGCCTTGACCTTGCTCTTCTCACGTTCCTCCAGCCGCGCCTTGTTGAGCTTCTCGGCTTCGCCGAATGGCTTTTCGGAGAACTCCGGGAACACCGCCGACACGAATGCCACATGCCGGCCATCCGGGGACCACACCGGCTGGTTGGCCTCCGTCGACAGCGTCGTGATCGCCCGCGCTTCACCGCCGTCCACCCGCATCGTGTAGATCTGGAAGCTCCCGTCCCGGTTCGACTCGAATGCGAGCCATTTCGAGTCCGGCGACCAGGTCGGATGCCGGTCGTGCTTCGGCGAACGGGTCAACTGCCGTGGCTCACCCCCGGTTGATGGCACGATCCACAAGTCCGAATTGACCGAGTTCGCCTCGCGATCCGGAACGCCAACCACGTACACGACCCACTTTCCGTCCGGTGACGGCGCAGGCTCCGAGAGACGTTTGCAGGTCAACAGGTCGGCGAAGGTCATCGGTCGCGGGGCCGCAGCGCCTCCAGTGGAAGTCGCGACCAGGGCCGCGACCGCGGCCCCGGCCCAACCCCGACACCAACCGGGAAACCCTCCGTCGCTCAAACCCACCCGCCGGTGGGATCCGTGTCGCGGTCCGCCGCCATCCTGCAATCGCATGACCCACCTTAAAGAATCCGGGAGAAGCCGACAATCACCGCGACACCTCCGGACCTCCCGCCTAACGGACCTCACCTCGAAGGGGTGACAGAGCGGCCAACTCCACCCCACCCCGTCTGAAGTGCACCCTCGAACGGGATCATGTCCGGGTCCTGATCGATGGGCGTTTGTTCACCCACTACCTGTATCTTTTCGAGATCGTGCTCACGGCCCTGACCGAGGTCCGGGTTGTGAAGTCAAATCACTCGCTGTTCGCCGCACGCATGGCGCCCGATCTCGCGGTCACGGGCGGCGGACGCTTGCTCCATGCGGCCGGGATCCCTCCCTCTTTTCTCACGCCCCTCCGCCGGTCAGGATGCCCCGCTCCGCGGCAGGCGGGACGCCTGCCGCTACGAATGCATCGCCCCTTGGCGCCGTTCTTGCCACCTTCGGCATGTCCCCATGAAACGCCGCGACTTCCTTGCCTCCCTCACCTTGGGTTCGATCGCCGTCACCGCTGGCTGCACCCACACCCGCACCCCAAAGGGCTCGAAGGTCGCCCGTCTCTTCTTCACCTCCGCTGGCAAGACCTGCCTCATCCACGCCGACGGATCCGGTTTCCGCACTCTCGAGTTCGATGTTCCGAATCAGGCTACCTGGCAACCGGGCGGCTTTTTCTCCGACGGCCGGCGGGTGCTCTTTCTCAGCATGGAACCCCGACGCGACGGCCCAGGCCGGCCCTTCGACGAGTATTACACCCAGACGCCCACCCACCTGTGGGTGCACGACCTCGACTCCGGCACACTCGAGGAAGTCGCCACCCGCGATCGCCTGGCTGTCTTTTACACGCCGCAATTGCTGCTGAACGACGATCGACTGCTCGTCCAGGTCGTCCGCAACCAGGTCGGCCAGGTGTTCAGCATGGCCCTCGACGGGAGCGACGCTCGTGAATTCACCCAGGCCGGCGAAGGCTTGCCCTACGGTTTCAGCCTCAGCCCCGACGGCCGCCGCATCGCCTTCCATCTCGCCGGCCCGCGCGGCTATGGCATCTGGATCTCGAACGCCGACGGCTCCAACCGCTCGCTCGTCGCAGAACATCCCGAGCGCCTCTACTTCGGCCCCAGTTGGTCGCCGGATGGAACATGGCTCGCCTTTCAGGATTGCCGCTACCGGCAGGATCCCGGCCACGATGGGTCCGACCTCTGGATCGCCCGTCCCGACGGCACTGGGGCGCGGCAGCTCACCGAAGGCCAGGCGCTCTGGTTCGGCGCCACCTACGGCAATCCCACCCATCGCGGGGGCGGCTCCAACGTGCCGTCGTGGACCGCCGACGGCGGGATCCTGATCTCACGCCGACTGCCAGATTCGCGCGTGGCATGGGAATACCAGGCCCAGCGGCCGGACACGGACCACTTCAACCGCGATTGGAAACCCGAACAGGCGCGGGGCGGCACCGAGGTCTGCCGCATCGATCCCCGAGATGGCTCCGTCCGGCAACTGACCCGTCACAACCCTCCGGTCTGGGACTTTCGCGGTGTCGAATCGCCGGATGCCCGCTGGGTCGCCTTCTGCCGGGCCGCGACCGGGGATTCGCCCAGTCTGTGGGTCCTGGACACCACCACGGGCAAGGAACGACTTCTCAGCCGGGGCTTGGACGACCGTGGCACCGATCACCCCCGGTGGCTGCCGAATCTTTGTTAAGCTGCCTCGTCGGTGTCCCGGCGATCCAGACCCGGATTCTACCGAAGCTTCAGCACGGTCGGACCGGATTGCGGAGCGTCGAAAGGTCCGGGTGTTGGCTTGCCCGGTCGTCGGGTTTTGCCGAAGAAATCCCGGTCGATCGTCAGCGCGGAGCCGTCGGGGTTCTCATACCTGAGACCCGGAATCTTTGCTTTTCCCAGCACGGCCGTGGTCACGGGCGACGTTTCCGCCTCTTCCAGGCGGGTCCCCCAGTCCGCCCGAAGCTGCACGCCCTCCGCGGCCACCCGCACATCGAAACCCGGAGGCACTCCCGGCTCCACCACCGCTCCCGACTCCTTCACGCCGGGACGAGCTCCACGGAAGTAGACGTTGGCGCCGGCCATAACCGGGAGTTCCCGAAAGTCGTAGACCCACAATCCGAAACCTCCACGCCACTCGGGGTCCTTGGCTCCGGCCTCTTCGCCCGCGCCCAGGAAGATGTTGTTAAAGAAGCGGTCGTTCCCACCTCGGATTCGTGCCAGGCCGGCCACGGCCGTCGAATGCGCCGGGTGAACCGGAGTCTCCCGCGAAGGTTCCGGCCGACTGATGATTCTGCCCGCGAAAAGATTGTGCGCGTAAGCCCCGCCCTCCGACATGTCCAACAGGCTCACCGGGGAAAGGAACAAATTGTTATCCACCACGAATGGACCGTGGTTCACCTCGACGAAAAGATCCTGGCTGGCGTTGTCATGGAACAGGTTTCCCGAAACGCGTGTTCCTTGCGCCATCCAGTCCAGCCACAGGCCCAGGCAGGTGTGGTGGATGTGATTGCCCTGGATCACGGAATCGATGGCAGCGTGAAACTTGATGCCGGCCATTTCCGCCCCGGTGAACAAGCGTCGCACGTGCACGTCGTGGATGGTGTTGCCCGTGACGGTGCTGAACGCGGCTCCCAGACTGCCGACCATCCCCGCCTGTTCGCACTGGGAGATGGTGTTGTTGCGAATCACGTGGTGGCCGATCGTGTCGCGGTTCCAACCGCGCTCCAACCCACGCTCGATCGTCTTCACATAACCCTCCGCCGAGTTCGCCGAGGTGTTGTCCCAGCGATCCCCGTGCTTGCCGAGGGCGATCCCGGAGCAGATCGAGTGGCTGACCACGTTGTCCTCGATGATCCAGCCCTTGCTCCAATGCGTGCCGATCAGGCCGATCTGCTCCGCGGTCGGTGGCGCCCAGGGCATCGCCGCGTGCCGCATCGTCCATCCGCGCACCGTGAGATAGTTCCGTCCCGGCTGGTCCGGGTAAAACACCGTCTGTCGGACGTTGATCTCCACGCGCCGCTCGTTCGGATTCACCCCGGGAAAGCGCGCCCAAATCGTCGTGTTGGCGGCGTCCACCGTCGCCATAGGCCGGGAATCCCTCCGTTCGCGCAAAGGATTTGTGAGCGGCGAGCCCAGCCGAGGTTCCGGCCGAACGGATCCTTGGGCGCGGCACTCACGGGCTGGGCCCTCCCGCTGGGATGCCAGAGCCGACTTGTCCGAGGAACTCCTCGAAAACCGGGGTCCATCCGACCCAGTGTTCTCCCGCTTACCTCGAACGAATCGTCGCCATGAAAACGGATACCCGAACCCGGTCTTGGAACCGCATCGCGCCCTCGGGCTGCACGGTCATCGCCGTCCTGGCCGTGTGGATGACCGCGCTCAACGCCTGGCCGAAGGAAGCCCTGTTCCTGGGTGGCACTTGGCGCTTCGCGCTCGACCGGGCGGACGCGGGGATTGCCGAGCAATGGTTCGCTCGTCGGCTCGAGGGTCGAGTGCGCTTGCCGGGTTCCCTGCCCCAGCAGGGCATCGGCGACCCGGTCTCCACCAACACCTCCTGGACCGGCGGCATCGTCGACCGTTCCTGGTTCACCGCGCCGGAGTACGAGGCGTATCGCGCCCCGGGCTCGGTCAAGGTCCCGTTCTGGTTGCAGCCCGAGACCGTCTACACCGGCGCTGCCTGGTATCAGCGCGACATCGATGTTCCCGCGAACTGGGACGGCCGCCGGGTGGTGCTCTTCCTCGAACGGCCCCATTGGGAAACCCGGGTCTGGGTCGATGACCAAGTCGCCGGCGCCGCCGACACGTTGGGCACGCCCCACGAGCACGATCTCGGCACCCTGAACCCCGGACGCCACCAGATCACCGTCCGCGTCGACAATCGCATGATCGTCAACATCGGTGAGAACTCCCATTCCATCTCCGACCATACCCAGGGCAACTGGAACGGCATCGTCGGACGCATCGAACTGCGATCGACCCCGACCGTCTGGCTCGATGAGGTGAATGTCTATCCGGACCTGCCCGCCAAGGGAGTTCTGGTCCGCTGGCGGGTTGGGAATACCACCGGACTGCGCGCGCCTGTGACGGTGACCTGTTCGGCCAGACACAAGTCCCCTCCGGGACGCGAAGTGGCCATCCGCCGGGACCTGGAATTCGAATTCGGTCCGGGCGGCGGCGGTGGCGCGACCGAACTCCACCTCGATCCAAAGGCCCGCACCTGGGACGAATTCGATCCGCACCTCTACGTGATCACCGTGGAGCTCCGCACCTCGGACGGCATGGTGGACCGCCATGAGGTGCCCTTCGGACTGCGCGAAATCCGAGCCGAAGGAACCCAATTCACCCTCAACGGCCGGCCGCTCTTCCTGCGCGGCACCCTGGAATGCTCGATCTTTCCGCGCACCGGCCATCCGCCCGTCGACGTGGAATCCTGGCGCAAAGTCATTCGAACGGCCCAGGCCCACGGACTGAACCACCTGCGCTTCCACTCACACTGTCCGCCGGAAGCGGCGTTCGAGGCCGCCGACGAACTCGGCATGTACCTCCATGTCGAAGCCTCCAGCTGGGCCAACCAAACCACCACCCTCGGCGACGGCAAACCGGTCGACTCTTGGGTCTATGCCGAGACCGAACGCATCCTGAGAAACTACGGCAACCATCCTTCTTTCGTGCTGATGACGTATGGAAACGAGCCCGGGGGCGAGCGCCAGGCCGAGTACCTCACCCAATGGGTCGAGCACTTCAAAACCCGCGACACACGGCGTCTTTGGACTTCAGGTGCCGGCTGGCCCCAGTTGCCCGTAAACCAATGGCACTCTTCACCCGCTCCCCGCATTCAGGGCTGGGGCGAAGGCCTCAATTCCCGGATCAACGGAAAGCCTCCCGAAACCGTCACCGATTATCGCACCTACATTGCCGCCCGACCGGTCCCCGTGGTCAGCCACGAAATCGGGCAGTGGTGCGTGTACCCGAACTTTGATGAACAACGCAAATACACCGGGTACCTGAAGCCCCGCAATTTCGAGATCTTCCAGGACACACTGACCGCCAACGGCCTCAGTCACCTGGCGCGCCGCTTCCTCCTCGCCTCCGGCCGACTCCAAACCTTGTGTTACAAGGAGGACATTGAGTCCGCCCTCCGCACCCCCGGCATGGCAGGGTTCCAACTTCTCGATCTCCACGATTTCCCCGGACAAGGCACCGCGCTCGTTGGCGTGCTCGATCCGTTCTGGGAAAGCAAAGGCTACGTCGCGCCCGCCGAGTTCCGCCGCTTCTGCGGACCCACCGTCCCGCTCGCCCGCCTCTCCCAACGGGTCTTCACCCAGGCGGAACGCCTCGAAGCCGACGTCGATATCGCCCATTTCGGCCCGCAACCTCTCGTCGGTCGCAAAGCCTCCTGGGCGCTGGTCGGCGACCGTGGCCGCACCGTGGCCCGCGGGGTATTCCCGTTGAACGACATCCCGGTGGGCAACCGCACCCGACTGGGCCGCATCGAAGCTGACCTTTCACAGGCTCCCGCGCCCGCCCGCTACCGCCTGGTGGTGACGGTCGCCGGCCGGCCCGCCATCGAGAACGACTGGGACGTCTGGGTCTACCCAACCCACGTCCCAACCACCCCGCCCGCCAACCTGCAAGTGGTCTCGGATCTCGACGCCACCGCCACGGCAGAACTGGAACGTGGCGGACGTGTGCTGTGGCTGGTCCCTCCCACCCAGGTTCGGCCCGATCCCAAACGCGGCCCGGTCGCGCTGGGATTCTCCAGCATCTTTTGGAACACCGCATGGACCGGCGGCCAGGCCCCGCACACGCTGGGCATTCTGTGTGATCCGAAGCACCCGGCCTTGGCGTATTTCCCCACCGAAGCCTTCAGCAACTGGCAATGGTGGTACGTGGTCCGGCACGCCGGCGCCCTGATCCTGGATGAACTCCCAGCCAGCTTGGATCCCACCGTGCGGGTGATCGACGACTGGGTCTCCGCCCGCCGACTCGCACTCGCCTTCGAAGCCCAGGTGGGAGCGGGGAAACTCTTCGTCTGCTCGGTCGACCTCGCCAACGGGTCCGGCCTCGACCCGGTTCGGCGGCAATTCCGCACCAGCCTGTTGAACTACCTGGGAAGCGACCGTTTCCTGCCCAAGACCACCCTGAGCCCGGAACAGGTCCGATCCGTCGCAAAACCGGGGGCAACGCTCCTGCCGTGAAACGTTGAGCGAGGGGAGTTGCAAGCGGCCCTCATCCCGGCCTTCTCCCGGCGGGAGAAGGAGACTTCGCCCAGCGGGTTTCGAAGGGATGGAAAGCGACCACGATTCGCAAATCGCGCATGGCTGCCATGAACCTGTAAGCGCGGAAAGGTTTAGAGAGTCGGCCATTGGGACTCGTTGGAGAGAAAGAATGGCGTCCCTGGTAGCGGCGATACGGCAGACTGGCAGTCTGCGCTACGGACGGACGGTTCACGGAAAGCCCATGAAGAGTGGCGCGGACCGTCATCCAAGGCCATAAGTGGTGGGCCATGGGCCGACCACCGGAACCGCCATCCATCTCCAGGCACTCCACAGCCCCCGGCCCATTCACGTCGGCCCACCTCTCCGACGCCGATCCCGTGGTCGTGGCCCGGGATGTGGAAAAATCGTACGAAGGCCGCCCGGTTCTGCGTGGTGTTTCGCTTTCGGTCCGGGCCGGCGAGCGCGTGGCCCTCATCGGCCCCTCCGGCAGTGGCAAGACGACCCTGCTCAACTGCCTGGGTGGCGTGGACCGGCCGGATGGAGGTTCCATCCGGGTTCGGAACGAGTCCCTGGAAACTCTCGATGGCGCCGGGTTGGCGCGCTTGCGACGCATCCACATTGGGACCGTTTTCCAGTTCTTCCATCTCCTGCCCACGCTCAACGCCTTTGAAAACGTCGAGCTTCCCCTCCAACTGCTCGGCGTGCCACCGGCCGAACGCGAAGATCGCGTGAACCGCCTGCTCACCCGGGTCAACGTCGAGCACCGGGCCGCGGCCCGACCGTCACAGTTGTCCGGCGGCGAGCAGCAGCGAATCGCCATCGCCCGAGCTCTGGTCCACCGGCCCGCCGTGCTCCTGGCCGACGAACCCACCGGCAACCTCGACTCCGTCAATGGCGCCAATGTGCTCGCCCTTCTACGCGAGCTCACCGACGAGACGGGCACTGCTCTGGTGCTGGTCACCCATAGCCCCGAAGCCACCGCCATCTGCCACCGGGTCGTCGCACTCCGCGACGGTTGCGTCGTCGATTCCGCCCACTGACCGGATGAATCCTCTCGCCCATCTCGGACTGCTTTGGCGCCGCTTCACCTTGCGGCATTGGCGGGACACGCCCGGTCAATCCTTCCTGCTGGTTCTGATCCTCGCCCTCGGCATCGCCGTCTATTTCTCGATCCGCCTCGCCAACCGCGCCGCCACCTCCAGCTTCCAGCACTTCACCGACCTCGTCACCGCCGAGAGCGACTGGCTGATCCAGGCGCCCGCCGGCGACCTACCTGAGTCCGTCCTCGCCGAACTCCGAACCCGCCTTGATGGCGCCCCGGTCCACCTGGTTCCCATCGTCGAATCCACCGCCACCAGCCCTCCGAACGGCGAACCAGAAACCATCGGCAGCCGTCCCACCTTTCGCCTGCTCGGCGTCGATCTGATCGGAATCCAGAACGTGGCCCGCGATGAAGCAGAACGTTCCCCCGACTGGTTCGGTCCAGGAAACACGGCGCGCCCGTCGACGCCAGCCGCCCTTTCCACTCCCGATGCCCGACCCTCCGCCGCCCCAAAGGTCCCATCAACCGCGGACAACGAAGCCGGCGAGGCACGGTTCTGGAGCATTCTGCGCGATCCCACCTCGGTCTTCATCAGCGCGACACTGGCCCGCCGGACTGGACTCATTCCCGGCAGTCACCTGCCCCTCATCCTCAACGAGAACATCGTCCCGCTCACCGTCGCCGGAGTCATCCCGGACCTCCCCGGTCAACCGGCCGCCCCCGCCGAGTTGCTGGTCATGGACCTGCCGGCGTTGCAGCGTTGGACAGGCCGGATCGGCCTCCTGACACGCGTCGAACTGCGGGTCGAGCCCGGTCCCCAAGTAGATCAGCGCCGCCTCCAGTTGCGGGATCAACTGGAGACCTGGGGACGGTCGCCCGGACCCGCACCCGCGCCCGCGGCGAACCCAACCGACTCCGGCGACTCCCAGCGTTGGTTCGTGCGATCGCCCTCGGAACGTCGCGACGCCGGCGCCGTCATGACCCGGGCGTTCCGCCTCAACCTGACCATTCTTTCCCTGCTCGCCCTCCTCGTGGGCATGTACCTCGTGGTGCAAGCCCTCGACGGCGCCGTGGTGCGTCGGCGTGCCGAAATTGGAGTGCTTCGCTCACTCGGTGTGGAAGCCGCCACCCTGCGTCGTGCCTGGTTGTTGGAAGCCGGCGTGGTCGGGGTGCTCGGCGGTCTCTTGGGCGTGGTTCTCGGCTGGGCCGGCGCTCAAGCTTCCGTTCGGCTCGTCGGAAAAACCGTCAACGCCCTCTACTACGCCACCAGCGCCGATTCCGCCGCGCTCACCTCAGGGGAACTGGCGGGTGCTCTTGTTCTGTCGGTGGTGGCGGCCCTGCTAGCGGGTTGGTGGCCGGCCCGGGTGGCCGCCGCTGTGCCGCCCGCCCAACTGCTCGCACGCCACGCCCAGTCCGCGCCCACCGCCCGGGCCCTGCAACATCCGTTCCTCGGCATCGGCCTGATCCTCATTGGAATCGCTTGCGCGCTTCTCCCACCGCTGCGCTTCGACGGCGGCGTCCGCTTTCCCGCCGGTGGTTACGCCGCTGCCGTGCTATGGATCGCCGGTGCCGGAATCCTGGGCAGCGGCGCGCTGTCCGGTGCCTCACGCCTCCTACGGCCGCTCGGGCGGCATGCTGTGGTTTGGCGATTGGGCATCAGCCCCCTGACCACCCCATCCGGCCGCCACGTGCTCGCCACCGCCGGACTCATCTGCGCCGTCGCCATGACCGCCGGCATGGTGATTCTCGTCGGCAGTTTCGACCGCACCATGCGCGGCTGGATCGAACGGACGTTCCAGGCGGACTTGTACGTCTCCAGCGCCGGTGCCCAAAGCGCTTCCACCGACAACCGGCTTTCCCCCGCCACCTGGCGCGCGCTCATCAACGACCCCGCCGTGGCCGATGCCAATGTGCTCCACGGCATCGAAGTGCTGCTCCCCGGCGGAACGACCATCCTGGCGGCCGGCGACCTGGGCTTCCTCCGCCGGCGCGTCCAACTCGCCTGGGCGGAAAAGCCGACGGACCTGGACGCCGCATTCGCCTCCAGCCCAACCGCTGACGGACAACCGGTCTCGGCCCTGGTCAGCGAAAGTTTCTCGGAGCGCTTCCAACGGCACCGCGGCGACCTCGTGAATCTGCCCACGCCCTCGGGCACCAAGGCCGTTCGGATCGCGGGGGTTTTCGCCGATTATGGCAACGAACGCGGTTCCCTGGTCATCGACCGGACCCTGTTCGTGGAATGGTTCCAAACCGATCTGGCGGCCAGCGTGATCGTCTCGTTGCACGATCCAGCCCAGGCGGAGTTGATCCGGTCGGCGTGGCTGGCGAAGCATCCGGGGCTTCAGATCCTGACCAACCGTCATCTGCGGACGGAGATTCTCAGAATCTTCCGGCAGACGTTCGCGATCACCTACGCCCTGGAAGCGATCGGCCTCACCGTGGCGGTGCTGGGATTGGGCATGACCCTGGCCAGTGTCCTGATCGAACGGCGTGCGGACTGGACCACCCTGCGGGCACTCGGCTTGCGACCCGGTGAGCTGGCCTCCGTGGCTGCCATCGAAGGACTGGTCGTCGCGAGCGCCGGTCTTCTGGTGGGGCTTGCCGTTTCGGCGGCGCTCGGGTGGCTGCTCATTCGCGTCATCAACAAACAGACCTTCGGCTGGACCCTGGAGTTCGCCGCACCGATCGGCCCGCTCGTGCTCCTGGCCCTGCTCGTGTTGGCAGGCGCGACATCCGTGAGCTATGCGGTCGGTCGTTGGGGCGCCCAATTGCCCGCCGATCGCGAGGAGTGACTATGTCGAGCTACGAAACGAATCGGTCCGGCTTAGGGACGGGCGTCCCGCCCGGCGGACTTCCCGGTTCACGTTCCGCGAGCATGGCGACTCGGGCCTGGAGCAGCGTGATCCTCGCCGCCCATCTCGCCCTGATTCCCGGAATCTTGGCGTTGGGCGCATCGCCTGCCCCAGAGTTAAGAGCCTCGCCTGGGGTCGTTTCCCGCGGTTCAAGTCCTTCCAACCCGGCGGGTGGGGGATCCGGGATTGCGCTGAACGTGCCGCTCGCGCTTCGCACCTCGGACGGATACGCGGTACCCCAGCCCGGTCGGGTCTTCACCTTTCCACGGGATCACGGCAGCCATCCGGAATTCCGCATCGAATGGTGGTACATCACCGGCCATCTGTGGGACGGCGCAAGCAATCGCTTCGGCTTCCAATCGACCTTCTTCCGCACCGCCGGCCCACCGTCCGCGTCCTCCGAAACCCCACCCGCGTTCCCCGCACCGGGCGCTTTTGGAACGGACCAGCTCTTTCTCTCGCACTTCGCTTTGCTCGACGTCGGTTCCGGCCGTTTCCGCCACCAGGAACGCCTCAACCGGGAGGGGTGGTCGGCCGGAGCCGCGGTTTCGAATCTTCAGGTCTGGAACGGCGGGGCCTCGCTCGAACTCACCCAGACCCCGGACGGCCCCCACTTCCGTTTGCGCAGCCATCTGCGGGCCGAAGCCTCATGGGACTTGAAACTCGCCCCGGCCAAACCCCTGGTCGTCTTCGGCACCCAGGGCGTTTCCCGCAAGGGCGCCACCGCCACTGCCGCCAGCCACTACCTCACGTTCCCACGGTTGCACGTCGAAGGCCTCCTGCGCCTCGACAGCTCCAGCCGTCCCGTGCATGGCATCGCCTGGATGGACCATGAATTCAGCAGCAGCCAGCTTGCTCCGGACCAGGCCGGCTGGGACTGGGTCGCCGTCCAGTTGCACGATGGACGCGAGATCATGGCCTATCGGCTCCGGCGCCAGGACGGTTCCACCGATCCCTTCTCAACGCTCGCCTGGGTCGATCAGAAGGGCCGGGTCACCCACCAGCCGGCGACCGACTTCGCCCTGGAACCTCTTTCCCGTTGGAAGAGTCCGCGATCCGGCGGCGAGTATCCCCTCGGTCTTTCCCTGCGCTCCCGAGACCCCGCAACCGGCGAGTCCATCACACTCCAACTGGTCCCGCTCGCCGCCGACCAGGAACTGCCGGGAGCCATCGGCGACGTGCCGTACTGGGAAGGCGCCTGCCGTGTGATGGACGTTTCCGGAAAGGAGGTCGGATCGGCTTTCGTCGAACTCACGGGTTACGCCGGCGACCTCGCCGGGCGGCTGCGTTGAATCCGGCGTAGCCAATGTTTGAATCCGATTCCTGACCCCGATATACCAGTCACCGTTCAACCGCTCGCCATCGCGCCTACTCCGGCGCCCGTCGAGCCTGTCCACGTCATGAAAACGCCGAACCAGAAACTCATCCTCACCGGAATCATCGCCTCCTACCTCTTCCTACCCGCCCACGCGGCGGTGGATTTCGCCAAGGACGTAGTGCCGATTCTCAGAGCCCACTGCATCGAATGCCACGGCCCCGACAAACAGAAGGGCAAGCTTCGCCTCGACACCAAGGCCGACCTGCTGAAAGGCGGCAAGAACGGCGAAATCATCAAGGCCGGCGACGCCGCCGCCAGCGAACTTCACAAACGCATCAACCTGCCCAAGGACAACGACGACCGCATGCCTCCCGAGGGCGATGTTCTGCCCGCCGAGAAGGTCGCCATCCTGAAAGCTTGGATCACCGAAGGCGCCAATTGGCCCGACGGCGTTGCCATTCAGGTCGCTTCCGCCGCCCCCGCTGCCCCGGCCGTCACTCCGGCAGGCCCGCCGAAACCCACGGTTCCAGTCCCGGAGCTTCCCAAGGACTTCAAGCCGGCGCCCGCCGAGACTTCCAGCATCGCTGCGCTCGCCAAGAGCGGCATCGATGTCCGGGCCGTGGCTCAGAACTCGCCCTGGCGTGAAGTGAATCTCCGCCCCCAGGGAGCCGGCATCAACGACGCCTCCGTCGCCCCGCTCAAGGACGTCACCAGCCTGATCGAACTCCGCCTCGGCGGCACCAAGATCACCGACGCCAGTCTCGCCCTGGTGAAGTCCCTTCCCCACCTTCAGGTCCTCGGCCTCGAACTGACCGGAGTGACGGATGCTGGCGTTGAGAACCTGGCCAGCCTCTCGAATCTCACCTCGCTGAACCTCTACGGCACGCCGGTCACCGACGCCGCCCTCGTCCACCTGCAGGGCATGAAACACCTGCGCAATGTCTACCTCTGGCAGACCCAGGTGACGGACGACGGCACCAAGAAGCTTCAGGACGCCTTGCCGGGCCTCAACATCAACACCGGCATCGTCTTCACCGCCGTCTCCACCAACGCCCCCGCCGAAAAGCCAGCGGAGGCCAAGAAGTAGGCATCAATCTGCACCTCACCCTCCGACACCCGCGGCGCACCTGCTCCCTCTCACTCCGGGTAAGGGCCGGGGTGAGGGCCGCTCGCAGCACTTCGCGCCCCCACTCTCCCGCCCCGTCATGAAATCCCGATTCCGATCCCTTTTCTTCCTGCTGGCGTTCGCACTCGACCCGCTGGGGGCCGCCCAGGCCGCGGACCCGGTCGCGCTCAACACTCGCGCCCGGGTACAGGCCGCTGACCAACCCGCCGAGATCCAGGTCGTCGAGAGACCCGTACTCTGGGACCCCACCCGCACCGCCGTGGTGGTCTGCGACATGTGGGATAAACACCATTGCCCGGATGCCACCGAGCGGGTTGGCGAAATGGCACCCCGGATGAACCAGGTGCTCCAATCCGCCCGCGACAAGGGCATGCTCATCATCCATTGCCCCAGCGACACACTCCGATTCTACGAGAACCATCCGGGTCGCAAACTCGCCCAGGCCGCCCCGAAAATCGAAACCCGCGTCCCCCTCCAGGGTTGGTGCTCCGTCGACGGCGTCAAGGAACCCGCGCTTCCCATCGACGACTCCGATGGCGGCTGTGACGGCTGCCCCGAATGCCCTGGCTACGGCGCGTGGACCCGCCAGCACCCGGCACTGGAGATCATGGACGGCGACGCCATCACCGATTCGGCCGAGGCGTTCTACCTGATGCGTCAACGCGGCATCACCAACGTCATCGTCATGGGTGTGCACATCAACATGTGCGTCCTGGGACGACCCTTCGCCATCCGCCAGATGGTGGCCCAGGGCCAGAACGTGCTTCTGATGCGCGACCTGACCGACTCGATGTACAACCACCGGAAACGGCCCTACGTCTCCCACTTCCGCGGTACCGAGCTCGTGGTCGAACACATCGAACGCTACTGGTGCTCGAGCATCACCAGCGCGGATTTCCTCGGTGGCAAACCCTTCCGCTTCCGCGATGACATCCCGAAACGCATCGCCGTCGTCATCGGCGAAAACGAATACCAAACCCACGAAACACTCCCTGCCTTCGCCCGCCAGGAACTCGCATGGCGCGGCTTCGAGGTCTCCTACGTCCTGTCGTCCCTCAAGGACGGCGATCCGAACTTCGCGAACACCGACGCCCTCCGCGACGCCGACCTGATCGTGGTGAGTGTCCGTCGCCGCACTCCGCCCCAAGCGATGATCGACCAACTCCGCGCCCACGTTGCCGCGGGAAAAGCCGTCGTCGGCATTCGCACCGCCAGTCACGCCTTTGACGCGAAACCGGCCGATGCCCAACACGCCGCATGGTCCTCCTTCGACGTCGATGTGCTGGGCGCCAAGTACGGTGGTCACTATGGCAACAAGCCGCCCAACAGCCCCTACACCTTGGTCAGCACCGTGCGGTCCAACGCGTCGCATCGGGTCCTGACCGGCGTGCCCACCGGCGAACTGCGTGTGACCTCTCATCTCTACAAATACGCCTCCTTGGCCGAGGCGACGGTTCCCTTGATGACCGGCCGGATCGAGGGTCGCGATGGGGTGGAACCCGTGGCCTGGGTCAACACCACCGACGACCGTCGCGCCTTCTATACCTCCCTTGGCAATCCCGAGGACTTCGAATTGCCCGCGTTCCGCCGCCTCCTGCTCAACGGCATTCTCTGGTGCCTGCACGAACCCCTTCCTCCCGCGGACGCCGTCCTGTCCGCCACCCACGCCAAGCCAGCGACCCCCGCCCCCGCCACTCCGGCTCCGATTCCCGTGCCACCGCCAGCGCCGACCACACCGCCTCCACCGGCCGCCCGCGCCGCCGCGCCGCCCCCACCCCTCGATCCTCCTCAGGAAGCCAATGCCCCCGCTCTCAGCCCTGCTGACGCCGCCGCACGTTTTCGCGTCGCCGACGATCTCGATTGGGAAACCGTTCTCGCCGAACCCGTCATCGCCCAACCCGTCTTCCTGAACTTCGACGAACGCGGCCGGATGTGGGTGGTGGAATACCGCCAGTATCCCTGGCCCGCCGGCCTAAAAATGGTCAGTCGCGACAGCGTCTGGCGGGCCGTCTACGACCGCGTGCCGCCCGCACCTCCGAACCACTTCAAGGGCGCCGACCGAATCAGCGTGCACGAGGACACCGACGGCGACGGAACCTACGACCACCACAAGACCTTCATCGACGGCCTGAACATCGTCACCGCGGTGGAGCGGGGTCGGGGCGGTGTGTGGGTGCTGAACCCGCCGTATCTTCTTTTCTACCGCGACGCGAACCACGACGACGTTCCCGACGGCGATCCGGAGGTTCGGCTTTCGGGATTCGGACTTGAAGACACCCACAGCGTCGCCAACTCACTTCGCTGGGGCCCCGACGGCTGGCTCTACGGTGCACAGGGCAGCACGGTGACCGGAAATATCCTGGTGCACGGTACCGACGGTCAGCCGCTGAACCCGAAGCCCTTGTATTCCCAGGGACAGAACATCTGGCGCTACCATCCCGAGCGGCGGCTGTACGAGGTCTTCTCCGAAGGCGGCGGCAACGCGTTCGGGTGCGAAATCGATGACCAGGGGCGGATCTTTTCCGGACACAACGGCGGCGACACGCGCGGCTTCCATTACCTGCAAGGGGCCTACCTGCAGAAAGGCTTCGAGAAACACGGCCCGCTCTCGAACCCGTATGCGTTCGGGTACTTCCCGCCGATGCCGCATCCCAACGTTCCACGCTTCACCCACACGTTCGTCCTCTACAACCACGGAGCACTTCCCACGCGCTATCAGGGCCGGCTGTTCGGCGTCGAACCCATCCAAGGCCGCATCGTGGAAAGCGAGATCACGGCGGACCAATCCTCGTTCCGCACCCGGGATGTTTCGCGTCCCGTGACCAGTGACGACCGGTGGTTCCGGCCGGTCGACATCAAAGTCGGGCCCGAGGGCGCCCTCTATGTCTGCGATTGGTACGACGAGCAGGTGAATCACTACCGCAATCACGAGGGCAGGGTCGACACCTCCAACGGCCGCATCTACCGCCTTAAAGCCAAAGGCGCCCGCCCGGCCCAAGCCGACGACCTCTCCTCACTCACGACCGAGAATCTCCTGAAGAAACTCAACGATCCCAACCGGTGGACCCGCCAGACGGCGTTGCGTCTGCTGGGTGACCGTCGTGACCCGACCTCTGCTCCCACCCTGTCTGCCGCCCTGCCCCGCACCACCGGCCAGCTCGCGCTGGAAACCCTCTGGGCTCTGAACCTTTCCGGTGGATGGAACGACGAAGCCGCTCTCCAGGCACTGAATCACCCGGACCCGTTCGTGCGTGTCTGGGCCGTGCGCCTGCTCGGTGATGAGCGCCGCGTTTCCGCCGACATCGCCACCCGCTTCGCAACCCTGGCCACGAACGAACCCAATCTCGAAGTCCGCAACCAGCTCGCCGCCACCGCCAAACGACTGCCCGCCCGTGAGGGCCTTGCACTCGTCCGCGCCCTCGCCTCCCGGGACGAGGACGCCGCGGACAACCGGATGCCGCTACTCCTGTGGTGGGCCATGGAAGTCCAGTGCAACGATCACCGGGACGAGGTTCTCACCCTCTTCGCCGAGCCTGCCTTCTGGACCCGTGCGCTGGTGGAGTCCCAGTTGTTGGATCGCACCATGCGGCGGTTCGCCCAGACCGGCACACGGCGCGACCTCCTGACCTGCGCCCAACTCTTTGCCCTCTCCCCCACTCCCGCCCACAGCCGCCGCCTCATGTCCGGCTTCGAAACCGCTTACAAAGGACGCGCTCTGACCGGGCTTCCCGACGAACTCGTCCAGGCCATGGCCCGGCACAAGGTGGGTTCCGCTGCGTTCGCCCTCCGCCAGGGCGACCCCCGCGCCATCCGCAAGGCGCTGCTGGTGATCGCCGACGAAACCGCCAGCCGCAGTGAGCGTCTCGAGTTCCTCGGTGTCATGAGCGAAATCAAGGTTCCTGGAGCCATTCCCGTGCTGACGAAGGCGTACCGGGGCGTCTTCAAGGACGACGGACTGCGGAAATCCATCGCGGCGGCGTTCCAGAACCACGACGACCCCGCCATCGCAGAAGTGATCCTGGGGGTTTACGCCGCGCTGGGGAAAGAGTCGCTGCCGACCGCCCAGACGTTGTTGGCCAGCCGCCCCGCCTGGGCGCTTCGATTTGTCCAGGCCCTCCAGCCCAAGGGCTCGTCGTGGGCGCTTCCGGGAATCCAACGTGAGTCGATCCCGCCGAGCATCGTTCGCAAGCTGAAGCAGCATCGTGACCCTGAACTGTTGCGACTCGCGGACGCGACCTGGCCCCCTACCGGTGTCCCCACCACCGCCGACATGGAGAAGAAGATCCAACAGTTCGCCGGGGTGATCCGCGCCGATTCCGGAGATCCCTACGCCGGCCGGACCTTGTTCCAGAACGCCTGTGGCTCCTGCCACAAACTCTTCGGTCAGGGCGCCGAAGTGGGTCCAGACCTGACAGTCCACGATCGCGCCGACCTCGAATCCATGCTGCTGGCGATCGTCAATCCCAGCGCGGAAATCCGTGAAGGCTTCGAGAATCAATCGGTGGAAACCCGCGACGGCCGGTCCCTCTCGGGTTTTCTGGTGGAACAGGATGACCGGATCGTTGTCCTGCGCGGACTCGACAACCAAAACACAACGCTGGCGCGCACCGACCTGGAGGAACTGAGGGTTTCCGGAATGTCGCTGATGCCGGAAGGATTGCTCGACGGCCTCGAAGCCCAACAGGTGCGGGACCTCTTCGCCTACCTGCGCAGCACCCAACCCTTGGTGGGGGACCCGCCCCGACGCACCGCCACGCGTTGAGTCGAAGTCGAATCACGCACCCCATTTTCCAGGCCCGGGAATCGGTTCCTCCATCGAGGGCCTCACCGAGCCTAAGCCAGCACGGCTCGGATCACGTTCCCCTCGACGTTCGTCAACCGGCGTTGCACGCCGTTGTGTTCGTAGGTCAGCCGCTCGTGATCCAGCCCCAGCAGGTGCAGGATCGTCGCGTTGAAATCGTAGAGCGGATGGATGTCCTGGACGGCGCGCTGGCCCAGCTCGTCCGTGGCCCCATGACTGACCCCCGGCTTCACTCCCGCCCCGGTCAGCCAGCAGGTGAATCCATCCGGGTTGTGGTCGCGTCCCTGGGCGCCCTTCTGGAAGAACGGCATGCGTCCAAACTCCGTACACCACACCACGAGCGTATCCTCCAGCAGTCCGCGCTGACGCAGGTCGCGAATCAGGGCAGCCGCCGGTTGGTCAAGGATGGCGCCGTGTTTGTCATACTGTTCCTTGAGCCTGCTATGGCCGTCCCAATTCAGGTCGCCACCGCTGGCATAGGCGCCATTGAACAACTGCACGAAACGCACCCCGCGTTCGATCAGGCGCCGCGCCAGAATACAGTTCCGCGCGAAGGCCGCCTTCGTCGGGTTGGCGGTGTCGTCGGCACCGTAGAGTTTGAGAATATGCGCCGGCTCCGTGCCCAGGTCGTTGATCTCCGGCACGCTGAGCTGCATTCGCGCGGCGAGTTCGTAGCTCGCGATGCGCGCGGCGAGTCTGCCATCGCCCGGATGCCGCTCCAGGTGACGCTCATTCATGCGCTGCAGGAGGCCGCGCGCGGCGGCATCCCCCGCCGGCGTGACACCTGGAGGCGGCACCAGATGGCGCACCGGATCCTTCGCGCTCATCGGCGTGCCTTGGAACACAGCCGGCAGGAATCCCGGGCCCCAGTTGTTCGAGCCCGCCTGGGGCACCCCGCGCGGATCCGGGATCGCCACGAAGGCCGGCAGATCCTGGTTCTCACTGCCCAACGCGTAGCTCACCCACGACCCGATACTCGGAAAACCATCCAACAGAGAACCCGTCGAAATGAAGTTCTCCGCCGGACCATGCGTGTTGCTCTTGCTCGTTAGTGAATGAATGAAGGCGATGTCGTCGGTCAGTTCCGCCAGATGCGGGATCAGGTCGGATACCCATTTTCCCGTCCTCCCGCGCTGCCGAAACGCGTATTGAGGCCGGGCCAGTTCACCCGCCGGGCCCTGAAAGGTGACCGCCGGCCCCCCGGGAAGCGGTTTCCCATCGAGCGGAATGAGGGCCGGTTTGTAATCCCAGGTCTCCAACTGACTCACCGCTCCGGCGCAAAAAATCATCACCACGTTCTTCGCCCGGGCCGATCCCTCCGGCCGCCGGGGCGCAAAGGGCCGCGCCGGATCCATGTCGATCGAGTCCGACGCGAGGAGACGGTCCCGCCCCAGCAGGCTTGCCAGGGCGATCGAACCGAGCGCCGTCGTGCTCCCCGATAAAAACCGCCGGCGATCCAGAAACTGTCGGCCCGTGGCGGAGAGGTTTTCAGCGCGTGGATTCATGGCAGAAACAGGAACTCGTTGCTGTTGAACAATGCCCGGCAAAGCGCCGAAAGGCCATGGGCTCGGACCACCGGTTCGGCATCGCCCGCCTCCTCGTCGCCCGGTTCCCGACCCAAGGCGACCTTGTACGCGTACCGCACCTGCCCGGGAACGTCCTCCCCCACCTTCGCCTGGACACGGCCCGCAAACGCTTCCGCCTCGTCCAGGGTGAACCGGCTGTTGAACAGGTTCAGGGCTTGAATCGGAGTGGTCGATTCGCGGCGCCGCGCCGTGCTCTGGCCCGCGTCCGGACAATCGAAGGCTCCAAAAACCGCCTCACGCTCCCGCCGCACCTTGTGCGCATACACCATGCGCCGACGTCCTTCCGGACCAAATGTCTCGACCGGCTTGAATCCCGACAGACCACCGCGCTGGTCGAACAAATCGAAGCCGCGCCCGTACATCTCTAGGTTCAGCCGCCCGCTCACCGCCAGCAAGGTGTCGCGGATCGTCTCGGCCTCGAGTCGTCGCGAGGGAAACCGCCACAACCACCGCACGTCCGCATCTTTCGCCTGCGCCACAGGATCGATCCGGTCCGACTGCCGATAGGTCGCCGACAGCACGATCCAGCGGTGCATCTGCTTCACCGACCACCCGGCACGGATGAATTCCGAGGCGAGCCAATCCAAGAGCTCCGGATGCGACGGCTTCGCACCGTTGCGACCGAAATCACTCGGTGTCTCCACCAGGCCGGTCCCGAAGTGTCCCTGCCAGATCCGGTTGACCATCACCCGTGCCGTCAACGGGTTTCGCGGACTCGCAATCCAGTCTGCCAGGGCTCGTCGCCGATCCTGTTCGGCGGTGTCCTTCGGCAGTTCCATCCGTTCGATGCAGCTCGGGACGGCTGGCATCACCTCGTCCCGGGGTTGTTCGGGATCCCCCCGGCTCAACACACGGATCACATCCGGCTTGCGAAACAGGCCGGCAAAGGCCTTCTGACCCCGCGCCACCCACCGCACACGCGCTTCCAACCGTTTCCGTTCCTCCTGGAGTCGGGTCACGGACGCGACTTCGTCCGGACTGAGCCCCTGGGTCGCCAACGCGTCCGACTTCGTCCCTCCAGATCCCGCTTTCGCGCGGTCGGACCCATCCGCCACCACCTTCCACTCGCCGGACGCCGCGGCCACCTCGATCTGGTAATCGGTGGCCAGACGATCCGAGAACTGCCCCTCCCGGTCCCGGCCCCAGACCACCCGATCCACCGTGAATTCTTCAGGAAACTCCAACACCACCCAGCCCTTGCCCGCCTCGTTGGACATCCAACTTCGAGAGTTGCCGTACTGACCGTCGTGAACAAATCGCAGTTCGTGACGGTCCGCCACTACCGTATCCCCGGATGAACTCACCGTCGTGCCCAAGGCGGCCAGCGCGACATTCGTGCCCCGCAGATCGAACACTTCGCATTCATCCAGGCACGGCTCGAGGTTGTTCGTCTGGCGGATGGTGAACCGCACCCGTTTCGCGAGCACCGGGGTGAATCGGTCGACGTTGAGCTTCGCCTGGACCGCGCCGCGTTCGCCTCCCGCCCCGGCCAGCGGCGCCAAGCGCACGACCTGTCCCTGGATCTCCGCCAGTCGGGCCTTCAGCGATTTCTCCTCCTTACGCAAAGCCTCCGCTTCGGGCGTCCGCAGATCCCGATCCTCATACTCGACGCCGGCAACGAATGATTGCATCGCGTAATACTCGCGTTGGGAGATGGGATCGAATTTGTGATCGTGGCAACGGGCGCAACCCACACTCAACCCGAGGAACGTCTGCCCAATGTTGACAACGATCTCATCCAGAGCGTCCTGCCGGGCCAGACGTTTCGAGGGCTCGTCCGCCCCAATCTGCCCCGGTAACAGCACGGAGGCGGTGATCAAAAATCCGGTCGCCGCATCCTCGTCCAAGGCGTCGCCCACGATCTGTTCCCGGATGAACCGGTCGTAGGGCGTGTCCCGATTGAACGCTCGGATCACATAGTCCCGATAGGGCCACGCATTCGGCCGCTCCGTGTTGACTTCAAACCCGTGGGTGTCCGCAAAGCGCACGACATCCAGCCAGTGCTGAGCCCAGCGTTCCCCATAGCGCGTCGACTCCAACAGGGCCTCCACCACCCGCTCATACGCATCGGAATGTCGGTCCCCCAAAAACTCCTCCACCGCCTCCGGCGAAGGCGGCAGCCCCGACAGGTCGAAAGTCACCCGCCGCAACCAGGTCAAGCGGTCGGCCTCCGGTGCCGGTCGAATACCCATCGGGTCCAGGCGTGCCAGCACGAAGCGGTCGATCTCCCCACGCGGCCATGCGGCATCGGCGATGGCAGGAAGTTCGGGCCGGGTCACAGCCTTGAAGGACCAATGATCCCGACGGTCCACCAGCTTCACCCGATCCACACCGTCCGGCCAATGGGCGCCTTCGTCGATCCAGCGCTCCAGCACCGCCACTTCCGCCGCGGTCAAGGGATCGCCTTCGGGAGGCATGCGGTCGTCCGAATCTGTGGACCGCACCAACCGGATCAAGGGACTTGTTTGGGCATTTCCGGCCACGATGTCGGGACTGTGTTGGTCCCCGCCCTTCAAGGCCAAATCCCTGACGTCGAGTCGCAGCCCGGACTTCTGGCGGGTCTCGCCGTGGCACTCGGTGCAGTGCTTCTCGAAGATGGGCCGGACCTCCCGGACGAAGTCCACCGCGCCGGGCACAGTCAAGGTCGGGCCAAGCCCGATCGCCAGCACGAGCGATAGAAATGGCAGTGCGGCGGGCCTCATCGCAGCCAGTCTAAACCAAAGACCCCGCCTCTGGGAATTCCTTCCCATAGGTTCCGTGGCAGTGGTGGCTCAAAATTGAACTCGCACGGACCCGCGGACTTTTGGAAGTTGGGGGTCTCTCGTTCCCCGCGAATGCCGCCCACCCTACAGGTCATTGCCATGCCTTGCCCTCACGTCGCTCCGAAAGGCCCGTCGCCTGGGTGCGTTTCACCTGGGTGCGTGGGTCGCGCGGCCAGCGCACCCGATGAAACCCGTTGGTCGCCGACGACACCCGCCGCGACCGAATGTCGGTTGAAGGACACCACTCCATGATGGCCGAAGCGGTCGATTTTCCGGCGCTCCGTCGCAAGGTCGCCTGGCGCGTCCTCCCGTTGGTCTTCGCCCTCTACATCGTCGCCTATCTCGACCGCGCCAACGTCGGCTTCGCCAAGCTTCGCATGGCCAGCGATCTCGGTTTTTCCGAGGAGGTTTTCGGCTTGGGCATCGGCATTTTCTTTCTCGGCTATCTCCTGCTCGAGATCCCTGGCGCGCTGCTGGTCGAACGTTGGAGCGCCCGCAAATGGTTCGCTCGCATCCTGATTTCCTGGGGTCTCCTTTCGGCCCTCACCGCGTTCGTCCAGACCCCCACGCAGTTCTACCTCGCTCGATTCCTGCTCGGCGTTGCCGAGGCCGGCTTTTTCCCAGGCATCATCGTCTATTTCACCCATTGGTTCACCGCCGCCGACCGCGGGCGCGCCTTGTCCGGGCTCGTCATGGCCGTCCCGTTCAGTCTCGCCGTGGGCGCCCCGGTTTCAGCGCTGCTCCTCGATGTTCATTGGCTCGGCCTCACCGGCTGGAAATGGATGTTTCTGCTGGAAGGATTGCCCGCCGTCATCCTCGGATTCGTCACGCTCCGAACCATGACCGACCGCCCTCGCCATGCCACTTGGCTCACCCCGCAGGAGCGCGATTACCTCGAAGGCCGGCTCGTCGAGGAGGCGCGCGCCAAAGAGGTCGGCGGTGCGACCACCGTCCGACAGGCCCTGGGTTTGCGGAACGTCTGGCTGCTCGCCCTCGGCATCTTCGCCACCAACACCGGCGGCTACGCCCTCGCCTTCTGGCTGCCCACGACCGTGAAGAATCTGTCCGGCGGCTCGGACAGGTCTTCGCTGCTCTACAGCGGACTCTTCTACGCCTGCGGCTTGGCCAGCGTGTACATCGCGGGCCAATCCTCCGACCGCAGTGGCGACCGCAAATGGCACTGCGTCGGCGGCCAGATTGCCGCGGCCCTTTTCCTTGCGGGAAGTGTCATTCCCGGACAGCCGTTCCCCCTGGTCATGACCTGGCTTTGCGCGACCGGTTTCGCGGCGTACTTCTGGCCATCGCCGTTCTGGGCACTGCCCACCCTGACCCTCACCGCCTCGGCCGCGGCTGTTTCGATCGGATTCATCAACATGTTCGCCAACCTGGCGGGTTACCTGGGCAACCATGTCAACGGCTGGCTCCGCGCCCGGAATGCCAGCGAAGCCACCTGTCTCCTCTTCCTCGCCTCCTGTTACTTCGTGGGCGGAATCCTGGTCAGCTTCGTCCGGGTTCAACGCACACGCCCTCCTTCTCCATGATCCCCACCCCTCTGTTTGACCTCACCGGAACGGTCGCCCTCGTCACCGGCGCCGCCCAAGGCATCGGCCGCGCCATGGCCATCGCCCTTGCTGAACACGGCGCCGACCTGCTCCTCGTCGACCGTAACGAAACCGGTGTCCGGGACACCGCCACCGTGGTCACGGCGCTGGGCCGCAAAGCCATCGCCGTGGCATGCGACGTCTCGAGCCCCGACGCAATCCGGGAGCTGTTTCGTCGCCTCGACACCGAGTTGGGGCGCATCGACTTTCTGGGCAACGTCGCCGGCGACGGCATTCTCGGTGTTCCGGAGGAAATCGCCCTGGAAAGTGTCGAACGCTGTTGGCGCAATCTTGTCCTGGGCCGCTTCGCCATGTGCCAGGAGGCCGGCCGTCGCATGCTCGCCGCCGGAAGCGGCAGCATCGTGAACATCGGTTCGCTCGCCAGCATCACCGCCCTCGGACGTGGGCACATCGCCTACAGCATGGCCATGGGCGCCGTCGCCCAGATGACCCGCGAACTGAGCACCGAATGGTCCGGCCGCGGCGTCCGGGTGAACGCCATCCTGCCCGCCCAGGTGATCAATCCCGGACTGCAGCAGCGCATGGCCGACGACCCCTCGCTCGAGGCCCGGTTCCTGCGCGGCATTCCCGCGGGTCGCCTCGGCCACCCGGATGACATCCGCGGGCTCGCCGTGTTGCTCGCCTCACCCGCTTCCCGCTGGATCACCGGCACGCTCATCCCCATGGACGGCGGCAACCTCGCGCTCAACGGAGGTGGATCCGTCGGGCCGACGAACTGCACCGGGCGATAAGGACGGACCGACAACCCACCACCAGCGACTTCCCTTTGTCCCCATGTCCAACCCGATGCTCTCGCTCTACCGCCGGATGCGGCTCATCCGTGAAACCGAGGAACAACTCGCCCGCTGTCACCAACGCGGCCTCATCCATGGCGCCTGCCATACCTATGTGGGCCAGGAAGCCATCGCCGTCGGGGTCTGCGAACATCTGAACCGCGAGGACGTGCTCTTCAGCACGCATCGGGGACATGGACATGCCCTGGCCAAGGGCCTGCCACCCCTCGAACTCATCGCCGAATTGTTCGGACGCGAAACCGGCTGCTCGCGCGGCCGCGGCGGCAGCATGCACCTGTTCGCCCCGGAGATCGGCCTGATGGGCACCAGCGGGATCGTCGGTCCCTGCATCCTTCAGGCCGCGGGCGCAGGTTATAGCTTCCTGCTGGGCCAAACCGGGCAGATCGCCGTCGCCTTCTTCGGCGATGGCGCGGTAAACAACGGTGCCTTCCATGAAGGACTGAACCTCGCCGGACTCTGGCAGCTCCCGGTCCTGTTCGTGTGCGAGAACAACCAGTTCGCCACCGAGGTGCCATTCCACGCGTCGGCCGCCCACCCGAGCGTCGCCAATCGCGCAGCGCTCTACGGCATGCCGGGAGTCGAGGTCGATGGCAACGATGTCGTCGCCGTGGCCCACGCCGCGGGCGAAGCCGCGCGCCGGGCGCGCTCCGGTGCCGGTCCCACGCTTCTCGAATGCAAGACCTACCGCACCCGTCCGCATTCCGAGGGCATGGGCGACTACACCTACCGGTCCCGCGAGGAAGTGGCAGCCTGGCGCGACCGCTGCCCCCTCCGGCAGCTCCGGGCCGTGCTGGTGGAACGAGCGCTCGCCACCGAAGCCGCACTCGACGCCATCGACGTCGAGATCCGGGCGGAGGTGGTGGCGGCGAGCCAGGCCGCCGAGAACGCCCCCTGGCCGGACACGACCTCGGCAACCACCCACGTCTACGCCGTCGAAAACCAGGCCCCGGCATCCACCGCGGAGGCGCTTTCTGCCGGCGCCGAAACGCACCGGGAACTCTCCATGGTGGCCGCCACGCTGGAAGCCCTGGATCACGCCATGGCCCTGGACCCGGGAATCTTTGTCCTCGGCGAAGGCATCGGCGTGCGTGGCGGCAATTTCGGCACCACCGCCGGGCTGTTCGCCAAGTACGGCGCCATCCGCCTCCGCGACACACCGATCTGCGAACGCGGGTTCGTGGGACTGGGCTGCGGCGCCGCCATGACCGGCACCCGACCCATCATCGACTTCATGTTCGTCGACTTTCTCAACGACGCCTTCGGCGAACTCATCAACCAGATCGCCAAGATGCAGTACATGAGCAGCGGACGATTGCGCATGCCCATCCTCCTGCGCGGCTGCATCGGCATCGGGCACAGCGCCGCAACCCATCACTCCGGCAGTTACCATGCCATCTACAGCCATATTCCCGGCCTGCGCGTGGTGGTGCCTTCCACCCCGTACGACGCCAAAGGCCTCTTCACCCACGCCCTCCGCAGCCAGGACCCCGTGCTCTTCCTCGAACCGCGCGAGCTCATGGCGTCGAAGGGCCCGGTTCCCGAGGCGCCCTACGAGATCGCGTTCGGACGTGCCCGGGTCGCCCGGTCAGGCCGTGACATCACGGTGGTGGCGCTCGCACTCATGATGCACCGATCGCTCGCCGCCGCGGAACAACTCGCCGCAGAAGGAATCGACGTCGAGGTCATCGACCCGCGCACCGTCTCACCGCTCGATACCAATACCCTGCTAGATTCGGTGAAGAAAACGGGCCGGCTCCTGATCGTGGACGAAGCCTTCGGTCCATGCAGCCTGGGAGCCGAGATCGCGGCCCAGGTGGCCGATGCAGGGTTCGATGACCTGGACGCCCCCATCCGTCGCCTGAACGGAGCCTTCGCCCCAACACCCTACAGTCCACCGCTGGAGAAGGTGATGATCCCGCAGGTCGATGACATCACCCGCGCCATCCGCACGCTCGCCGAGGAGTAGACTCAAGCCTTACCGCCCCATGCCCATCGACATCATCGTTCCCCGACTTGGCTGGTCCATGGAGGAAGGCGCGTTCGTCGCCTGGCTCAAGGCAGACGGTGCTTTCGTTCAGGCCGGCGACCCTCTCTTCAGCATCGAAGGCGATAAAGCCATTCAGGAGATCGAATCCATCGACAGCGGGTTCCTCAGGATCGCCACGAATGCCCCCAAGCCCGGCGACTCCATCCGAGTCGGCGATGTGTTGGGACAACTAGTCCCCAAGGAAGCGAGCGCTCCAGCAATCCCACCCGCGGCCGCTTCCTCAACGATTCCGAAGGGTTCCTCCGACAGCCCCGTGCCATCCGGTTCGCAGCCCATTTCCGGGTCACCGGGCACCCTTCCGCCTTCGGCGATGCCCCCCGTTCGTTCCATCGCCTTCCTGGATCGGGTCCCTCAACAGCCGGCTCCGTCGGGCCCAGGCGCCGTCCAGCCCACCATCAGTCCAAGGGCGCTACGGATCGCCCGAGAGCTCGGAGTCGACTGGACCCTGATCACGGGGACCGGTCGAACGGGACGGATTCGAGAGCGTGACATCCTGGCAACCGCCAGCGTCGCCCAAAGCTTGTCCGGCCACGCGACCTGCTCGGGCCCAGACTCCCCACCGACCGTTCTCGTCACGGGCGGCTGCGGCTTCGTCGGCACCTGGGTGATCCGATCGTTGCTCGCCCGGCGATGTCGGATCGTGGTGCTGGATGTCGGCGAACGTCCGGCACGCTGGGAACGCTTGCTGGGAACGGAGGCACGCCGTGTTCCCCTGGTCACCGGGAGTCTGCTGGAACGTCGGGTGCTGGCACGGGTGTTTGCGGATCACCCCGTCACCCACGTGATCCATCTCGCCGCGCTGCTGACGCCCGACTGCCAGTCCGACCCATGGAACGGTTGCCAGGTGAACGTGTTGGGAACGGTGGCCCTCTTCGAACAGATCCGCGCAGCCGAGGGCCGCATCCAAGGTTTGTCGTATGCCAGCTCGGTGGCCGTGTTCGGTGAAGAACAGGACACCCACCGCTCCAAGGCCGGCAGCCGCCAAAGCCCGACGACCTTTTACGGCGTCTTCAAAAAGGCGGTCGAAGACATCGCCGATCAATACTGGCGGCATTTCCGGATCGCATCCGTCGGCATCCGGCCCCAGGTCGCATACGGTCCTGAACGCGAGACGGGCCTCACGGCTGGCCCTTCGCAGGCTGCGCGGGCCGCGGTCCGGGGCGAGGCCTACTGCATCCGTTACACGGGACGGATAGGCTACGACTACGTCGAAGACGTTGCCGAAGCCTTCGTTCGGGGGGCTCTCGAGACGCCTGAGGGCGCGCACGTTGTGGATCTTCCTGGCGAAGTCGCCGACGTGACCCAGGTGGTGGCGGCGATCGTCCAGGCGGCGCCGGAAAGTGCCGCCCGCATTACGATCGAAGGCCCGGTGATCCCGGCATTCACCGCGCTCCAACCACGGTCCATTGCTACGCTCTTTCCCGACTGGACCACGACGTCGCTGGTTGAGGGTCTCCGAAAGACGGTCGAGCACTACCGAGCCTCGGAGCTCCGCGACCAAGCGTGAACTGCGGCTACGCCCCATCGGAATCCGAGTCAGCCATCCGAAATCAAGGCTTCCAGGCGTCCCGCTCGGGGGTGCATTCGTGGTCTTCACAGGGGTTGCGATCAGGGGCGGGGGCTCTCCCCTCCTTGACTCCCGAAGCCGCATCCGCACGCTCCGGGCCGTGTTGCTAAGGCCAACGTCGTTCTTTTTCCGCGGACCCATACTGCGGGTTGTCGTCGCCTGCTTCTTCGCCATGGGCGCCGCCGCCGCCGAGAATGTCTTCACAGACCTTCGGGCACGGGCCGCCAACAAGGACCCCCAGGCGGTTTCAGAACTGGGAAAGCGTTACTTCACCGGCGACGGCATGGACCGGGACTTCATCGAGGCGGCCCGCTGGTTCCGCGTCGCGGCCGAGAACGGGGACATCGAGGCCCAGGTCAACCTGGCGACAATGCTGGCCGAGGGACGGGGCATCCCACGCGACTATGCCGAGGCCATGCGGCTGTTCAAAGCGGCCGCTGACTCTGGAGATCCGCTGGCCCAGGTGGGCGTCGGAATGCTCTACGGCCAGGGTTTGGGTGTTCCGAAGAATCTGGCCGAGGCGGCCCGCTGGTTCTCCTACGCCGCAGAGAACGGGGACGCTCGGGCGCAGGCCAATCTGGGCGTCATGCTGATCGAAGGCACGGGGGTGGCTCAGAACATTCCCGAAGGCATTCGCTGGCTTACCCAGGCGGCCGAGCGCGGCAACAGCGAAGCCCAGGTCAATCTGGCCGTCGCCCACCTGAACGGAAACGGCATGCCCAAGAATTTGGTCGAGGCCCATCGCCTTCTGAACGCCTCGGCCCAACAAACCAACGTCGTCGCTCTCCGACAGTTGGGAATCCTTTACGCCAACGGCGGCGGAGTGGAGAAGGACCTCTCCCGGGCCCGCAGCTACTTCGAACGCGCGGCGAAACGACTGGATGCCCAAGCCTGCTACAACCTCGGCGTGTTGTGCCGGGACGGGCTGGGTGGCCCCACCAGTCTCACGCGCTCGGTGCAACTCTTCCGAACCGCCGCCGACTCCGGCATGGCCACCGCCCAGTACAATCTCGGATCGCAATACGGGCGGGGCCAGGGAGTGCCCCAGGATTTTGTGGAAGCCCACCGGTGGGTCCTGAAGGCCGCCCAGAACGGCTATGCCCAGGCCCAAACCAGCGTGGGACTGATGTACCACCAAGGGGTCGGTGTGCCGCGCGATGATCGCGAGGCTTACAAGTGGCTGAAAATCGCCTCGCAAGTGGACCCGAAAACCACCGCGCCCCTGCTCACCAAGGTCGGCGCATCGTTGACGGAAAAGCAGACCCAGGAAGCTGAGCAAGCGGCGAAGGCATTCGCCGCCCCGGACGGCCCAGCCCCCAGACCGTAAGCCAGCCGAATGGGCGGCTGGCTTCGCGGACCATCATCTCGGACGCTGCGCATTCGGGTTGCGCGGCGGCTGGGTCAGGAACGTAGCCGTGTCAGGAGCCGCCCTGGTTTCCACACCCGGTTTCTGCAGAAACCCGAGATCGGCAACTCTTCACCCGCGCCATTCCATTCGTAGTTGCGATCGTTGAAGCAGGGTACGTCCTCACCGAAGGCAGGAACCGTGAAGGTAGCACCTTCGTTGGGCAACCCGTCCGATTCCCTTCCGCGTCATTTCTACGCGGGCCGATCCCGTTGTCCCGTATCACGCCGCGTACAAGTTCAGGGCGCGCTGACGCGCGCGCGAAGAAACAACGGACGATCATCTTCGGGAATCCGTACCAAACGGTCCCGCGCCTCGGCAGGAATAAACGGGAACTCATCTTCCTCGCCGCTCCACGGAATCCAATCCTCCAACCCTAGTCCCCGCGTAGCTTCCAAGGCGACTTCCACGCCTGCAGGATGCCGGAACACAAGGCGCGCTTCCCGACCCGCCGGACCTCGTTCAATCCGAAGACGCCACGCGTCCTCGGATCGAACCGGATCAGTGCCCGTCATGAACTCAAGGTAATCGGAAGCGCCATCACCGTCCGCGTCCCGCTGGCGGTCGGCGGCTTCGGCCACCGCCGGCTCAAACCGATCTCCCAGCCACTTCGTGAAATCGGTGCGTGCGGCGGTGCTGGAAATCCAGCGCTCCAGCAGGGCCACCCCCTCGGTATCGGCCACCCCGGATGAGATGGGCGGCATGCGATCCGACCCCAACGATGTCAGCCGATGCAGAAGCACCGACCGAGTGGGGTCGCCAGGAACAACGACCCTGAAATCGGGATTCTCGCCGGAATCATTCAAGAGACCGGCGAGGAGTCCTGCCGCCTCGGTGGGTGTCTCCAGTCGGGTATCAAAGAAGCCGCCACCCACCGTCCCCCCGGGCCGATGGCAGGGGGCGCAATTGACAGCGAGATAGGAACGGGCGCGCGCTTCCAGACTGACCCGCTCATCACTCAACGCAGGATGTCGTCGAAAGGCCTGTGGGTGCGAGGGTGGGTTATGAAGATACCCGGCGGCGGCCAGCCGACTGATCTGGTCCTGGACGAGGCCGTCTGTCGAAGCCACAACCCGCGACAATTGGGCGGTTTCAAAGGAGAGCGTTCCGCCCGAAGCCGCATTGTGACAGGCAAGACACTCTGCCCGACTCGGGAAACGCCATTCGACCGTCCGCGCTGCTGCGCCTTCCCCCACCGTGTAGGTCCCGAATTCGCCCTCGTCGGCCACCAACACCGCGTTGGTGGCCGAGGTCCAACGGTAGGTGATGCCATAGACGCCCGAAGCATTGCGCACGAGAAACCGCGTCTCGAGCCGCTGGCGCCGGTCCGTCGCGGACGGACCGGCAGGAAGTTCAAAGTGCTTCACCCAAACCGATCCGGTTGGCGAAAGCCAGGGTCCCGTCGCCGCGAACGTCAGGCGGTTCGTGCCCGGAACATGAAACCACCGTCGCTTCTCGGCACCGTCCGACCAGAACGGCAGATTCACCTCGTACGGCACGACTCCGTCCGCCGGCGTTAACGTGTCGAGCCGCGCGAAGGCTCGCGTGTCGGCGAGGGTTGCGGGCAGCGGTTGTCCGCCGGCACTTCCCGGAACCAGACGCAGAATCCGACCTCCATCCAAATCCGCGATCAGGATATCCCCATCGCGGGGATCGGGTCCAAACGCACTGATCCCGCCCTCTCCCAGAAGTCGTTCGACACGTGGGGCTCCCGCCGCCGCCCGCCGGAGGCTCCAGACATTGCCGCTGACGTAGTCGGCAAAGACATAGGATCCGGCAAGCGCAGGAAAACGGGTCCCGCGGTAGACGAATCCCCCGGTGATGGATCGGCCCTGGTTCGGTCCGCTGCCATGCGAGTAACTGTGGAGGGGGGCGACATAGTTGAACGCGGGTTGGGTGGTGAAGCCCGCCGGAGCACCGGATCGGGGTCCCGCGATCGGCCCTTCGCGAAAGGGCCATCCATGATTGGCGCCCCGCCGGGTGACGAAGATCGATTCACGCGCGCCTTGCCCCACATCCGCCACCCACAGGTCTCCGTTCAGAGCATCGAACGATATCCGCCACGGATTGCGAAGGCCCACCACATAGAACTCCGTCCGAATCCGCGCCGGATCCGAGATCGGCTGCCCTAGGAATTCCGTGGCGCCCACGAAGGGGTTGTCGGCGGGAATGTGGTAGTTGCCGAGGAAGGCCTCGTTGGCCGGATGCGGATTCGGAAGCAGTGACTCCGGACGCGCATTGACATCCAGGCGCAGGATTCCGGCAAAAAGATCCCGCGTGATGACCTGTCCGTTGCGGTACTGGTCATTGCCGCCGCCTTCATCGCCCAGCGCCACATAAAGGTAACCGTCCGGGCCAAAATGTAGATCGCCGCCATTGTGATTGGACGCTTCGTCCCGTTGCTGGAAAAGGATCGTCTCCACCGCCGAGGCGCGGTGGGGCGACGTGGCCGAAACTCGGAATTCGCTGAGTCGATCATGCAGCTGGTTTGCACCTCCGACCGTGGAGGCCGTTACGGTTCGGAAGATAAAGAAGCGTCCGTTCTCCCGATACAGCGGATGGAAGGCCAACCCGAGCAGACCCTGCTCGCCACCAAAGACGGTGGTGGAGGTGAGATCGAGAAACACCGTGCGGGTCGGGGCCACGAGATTCGTGATGACCACGATGCGGCCGGCCTGTTCAACAACGAAGAGCCGGTTGGTCTCGCCAGGAGGCGTGGTGACGGCGACCGGACTGGTGAACCTCAGGTTCCCCAGGGCCGATTCCAGGGCGCTGGCTGGGTCGGCTGGGAGGCGAAGCGGAGGGCTCGCCGGGCGCTCGTACGGAAGGCTCTGTGCCTTGGCCGAAACGACACCAAGACCAACCAGCAGTAACAGGATCCGGAGCATCGGGCCTAAGTTGGCCCAGTTTTGCCCAGAATCAAACCGCGCCGCGCCATCCGGCGCCCCCCAAAGGGTACCTCCCAATGTCATGAATCTGGATGCCTCCGGCCTGCGTGCAGGCCGCATCGGCCTGACGCGAAATGGAGGACTGGGCGGGCAGCTCCTGCTCGGCAGCGCTGGTAATGACCGGCTACTCGGCGGTGACGGGAATGATACGATTCTGGCTGATTTTGGAGATGACACCATGGTTTGGAACCCTGGCGACGAGGTGCTCCTGGTGGGTGGTGGAGTCGACATTCTCGACGGTGGCACCGGCGACAACGTTGTCATTCAGTAGCCCTGCTCACCCCCAAAGCTGGCGATCCAGGGACCGCATCTGGATCGCTTCGAAGAGGTGGTCGCCCGTGATGCCGTCCGAACCGGAGAGATCCGCAATGGTACGCGAGACCTTCAGTATTCGATCGTAAGCGCGCGCGCTGAGGCCGAAATCCTTCATCGCGTTCTCCAGCTGGTGATGGGTGGACTCGTCCAGGCGGCAGTGACGCCGGATCAGGCGGCTCTCCATCCGTGCGTTGCAGCTGACGCCTGGGCTGCCTCGAAATCGTTCCAGCTGCAGTCGACGCGCCTCGATGACCCGGGCGCGGATGGCCGTTGAACATTCGCCCGGTTGTTCCCGGGCCATGTCCCGATACTTCACGGGCGGCACCTCGATGTGGATATCGATACGATCGAGTAACGGCCCCGAAATACGGCCGAGATAGTTCTGAATCTCCCGCGGCGACGAGCGGGATTCCGCCGGCATCTTGCCGTCCGGAGTCGGGTTCATAGCGGCCACCAGCATGAACTGCGCCGGAAAGGTCATGGTCCCCGCCGCGCGACTGATGGTGACCCGCCCTTCCTCCATCGGCTGGCGCAAGGTCTCCAGCACGGTCCGCTTGAACTCGGGGAGTTCGTCCAGAAACAACACGCCGTGGTGGGCAACCGAGATCTCGCCGGGAGTCGGATGTGCATTGCCACCCAGCAGCCCGGCGTCGCTGGCCGTGTGGTGCGGCGAACGAAACGGACGGCGGGTGATCAGGGCCTGCCCCGGGGCCAGCAATCCGGCGATGCTATGCACCTTGGTGGTCTCCAAGGCCTCCTCCAGGGTGAGCGGCGGCAGGATAGTCGGTAGCCGCCGCGCGAGCATCGACTTGCCCGTGCCCGGCGGACCCAGCAGCAGAATGTTGTGCCCCCCCGCCGCCGCGATCTCCAGGGCGCGCTTGACCGATTCCTGGCCGCGAACATCCGAAAAGTCCGCATCGTCGGCCGCCGATGTCTCGAAGAGTCGGTCGATGTCGATTGCCGTGGGTTCAAGGGGGTGCTCTCCATCCAGAAACGACGCCGCTTCCCGCAGGTTCTGGATGCCATACACCTTTAACCCCGAAACCACCGCCGCCTCCGCCGCGTTCTCCGCCGGCACCAGGATCCCCTCGCACCCCTCGGCCCGTGCATGCAATGCGATCGGCAGCATCCCCTTCACGGCGCGAACAGCTCCGGTCAGGGCCAGTTCGCCGACAGCCAAAAACCGTTCCAACCGATCGCAACTCATCTGTTCGCTGCCCGCCAGCATGCCCAGCGCAATGGGGAGATCGAAACTGGGGCCCTCCTTTCGCACGTCGGCCGGAGCCAGATTGATGGTGGTCCGGCCCAGGCTGAACTTGAATCCCGAGTTCGTGATGGCCGTCGACACCCGGTCGCGGGATTCCTTCACCGCCGCGTCCGGCAGCCCGACAATCACGATCAGGGTTTCGCCCCAGCCGACATTGACCTCCACCTCGATGGGATGCGCGTCGACGCCTTGAACAGCCGCCGAACGGATTTTGGCCAGCACGACGGGATCCTAGCGGACCGCACCAACCCCCAACAATGGCAAGGCAGGAGCTTTTGGCGTTTTCCAATTTTGGGCGTGACACGCGAAAAAAACACGCGGCAGCGCGCATCCCTGGGGCGGCCCTCATCCCGGCCCTCATCCCGGCCTTCTCCCGGGGGAGGAAGGAGACTTCGCCCAGCGGGTTTCCGAGGGCAGGACCAGGGGTTCGCTGGAATGGGATTCGACGGCTCGGACACTTAGGCTCCCACGAGGATTTGCGGGTGAAACGCGGCTCCCTCTCCCGTCGCGAGAGGATTCGGGTGAGGGGTTCGGCGAAATCCCCGTGGCTCCATTCGCCGGGGGTTCGTGGAGGGCGGCCTGTTCAAGAATGAACTGCCAACCATGAACCGGAGGGACCGCCCCACCGGACGCCCGGCTCCTTTATTCCTTCAGGCGCACCCGATAGAAGTACGGCCCCGGAGCCGGTGCGTTGGTGTCGGTGATCGAATTGAGCGGGGGCGTGGACTCGACGTTGTCGCGGACGATCTCCGTGAAACCGGCGACCAGATTCGTGGAACGTTCCAAGGTGAACATCTGCCCGGCGATCCCCGTCCAGCGCACGGCGATGTTGCGGCTGCTGACGCGGACGGCCGACCGCATCCGGAAGGCCGATCGCGAATCATTCGGGTTCGTGCCCACGAGCAATTCGGAATAGTCGGAGGCGCCATCCCCGTCCGAGTCCGTGTCCCGTCCGGCGACGTTGATGCTCGAAAAGTGACGCTGTTCCCACCAGTCCGGCAGGCGGTCGTTGTCCGAGTCATCATTCTCGAGATCCAACGTCACAATTTCGAAACGGCCGTCCGGCGGACCGAAGTGGTGAAGGAGCAGGACCGCGGGCAGTCGCTGGCCCGTCGTCCGGGCAGCCTCCCGATCCAGCCGGACGGTCAGGGGTAAACCGTCGTCGTGCATGGGAGTGCCGTCCGGGCTGGCAAAAGCCGTGTCGATCACCGGGTGCGCGGCATCGAAGGGAATCCATCCGGTGCGGTCGACGGTCCCGGATTGGGTGTAGGAGCGGACCTTGTAGCGGAACGAGGAAGCGTTCTGAGAAAGACCGATTGCCGCGACGGGCACCGGAAGCACCATGACGCTGTTGTTGAAGACCGCCGTGTCCCGTTCATCGGCCGCGTACTGGTTGAGAAAAGCGACGGCATTCGTGCTGAGGATTTCAAGGTCCTGTCCGAGTTGGAACACGACACTCATGAAGGCGTCCTGGGCTCCCCCGGAATTGGTGGATGAACCATTCCCATTGAAGATGCCGAAGTCCTCCCATCCGTCCTGGTTCAGGTCGATCAGCACATCGAACTCGGACACGCCGGCCTGGGGTGTGGACCAGGGTCCAGCGGAGACGATGCCAAAATAGATCGAGCTGTCGTCGAAGGCCGGGACGCTGGCGATGTCAGTCGCGGCGCCAACCGCCAGCAGGTCCAACGCCGCCCGGTTCGGATCGGCGAGATGCTTGTGGGGACTCGTCTCGCCCAACTCGAAGGCGGAGACGATGGGCAGCAGGTTGGTCGAAACGGAGGCGCCGCCAAAGTGGAGCGTGAGCTCCGGCCGAAGCTTGGTGCTGTCGCGGGTCGCAAGGCGGATCCGGTTGTCCAACACCCGAAAATCGGACGCGGCACGCGCATTGGCATAGCAGGGAACGTGGAGCGAGGCGTCCACACCCAGAAACCACATCTGACCGCTCGCCTCGTAGAGGAAGTGCCGTGGAAGCGGTGTTCCACTGCCGATCACCGCCGCCGTCGTCGGATCGGGACGTGGATCGAACCCCTCGGGGCGCGCGACCAAGCGCACGCCCGTGGTGGCCGCGCCACGGGCCGGTACCGTGACCACGTCATCCAGAGGGAGGTAGGTCATCCCCGCTTGTTCGACGGAGTTGGAGAAGACCACCCGGAAGGTGGCGGCGCGTTCACCGTGGTTCACCAGCCGAATCGTTCGCGTCTCCTCACGTGGCCCCGAGACGATCCAGGTTCCGAAACTGACGGCGACACTCCCCTCCGCGCCGTCGGCAAACGCGGTCACCCTCGCACGCGAGGCCTCCGCCAACCGGAGACGACCGGCACCCATTCGGGATTCCGGATACGGCGAGCCGTCGGGTGCGGTGAGCGGCTTGGCGGTGTTCATCAGAGCCGCCTTGATCTCCTCCACCGACCAGTCGGGATGGCCCTGGCGCAGGAGGGCGGCAGCGCCCGAAACCATGGGCGCCGACATCGACGTGCCGGTCTGGCTGATCCCTTGGGTGCCCGAACCCGCCTTGGCGGAGACAATGCCCGCGCCGGGCGCACTGATCTCCGGCTTCAACAGGCTGCTCGGTGAACCCGGGCCCCGGGAACTGCTGTCGTCCAGCGAGTCGACGAACTCGGGACGGTCCACGGTGAGTTCCGCGTCCAACCGGACACTCACCCCATCGCCACTCCGGGCCTTGAACAGGGCGCCATCGGCCTTCGAAATCATGACACCCGGAATCCGGATGCCAACCGACTCGCCACCCATGGGGATCGGGGCGGAATCGAGGTTGTTCACCATGACCACCGCGATCGCGCCGGCCGCCTGGGCCCGGAGGATCTTGTCGGCAAAGAAGCAGGTTCCGCGATCGATCAACGCGATGTTGCCCCGAAGCGCGTCAGCATTGGTGAGGTCGTCGCAGGCCAGGTTCGGTTCCGCGGACACCAGCCGGCCGGAGAGAGGTGCCGCATTGGTCAACGGCGGGGTCAGGCTGCCTTCGACCATGTAGTAGTTCCCGGCGATCGCTGGCGGCTCCATCACGGCCAGCGCCTTCCCCTGGCCTTTGCTGATTGAGTTGGCGACCGAGATCGCGCGCCCCGCGACTCCGGGTGCTCCAACCGCGAAGAAGATGTTCTCGTTGTTGCCCGCGGAGCACACCACCACGCAGCCAAGTTCGGCCAGCCGATTGGCGGCGCGGAGGTCGCTATCTTCCGGATCGAGAATTCCAAAATCGCCGCCGAGGGAGAGGTTCACCACGTCGAGGCGATCGCTGAAGTCGTTGTCCTGATTCGGATCCGCAGCCCATTCCAGGGCGTCGGTGATGAGTGCCGTCGATCCGGTGCAGCCGAAAACTTTCAGCGCGACCAGGGACGCCCCTGGCGCAACACCCGGAGCGACGGTGAACGCGCTGAAATCAAGGGTACTGGTGTGGTTGCTCCGAAAGGCCGAGCCGTCGGCGAGCACCCCGAACCCGGCGGCGATACCCGCGACGTGAGTTCCGTGACCATTGGCGGCGCAGTCCAAGGGGTCATTGTCGGGAATGGCTGTCTCGTGGGCGGAGTCATTAGGATTGTAGGCGTCCCCGGCAAAGTCAAAACCGGCGACCACCTTGGTGGTAGGAAAGGTGCCTGGCTCGATCCGGGTCGGGTCGTTGGCCGTGAAGTCCGCCACCTTCCCGCTGCCCCCAAAGTCCGCGTGGGTGTAGTCGATGCCCGAATCAATAATGCCGATTCTCAATCCCCGACCGTCGAATCCGATACCAGGAGTGGCCCAGACCGTCGGCGCGCCCACGAAGGGGGTGCTCGTGGTGAGATGGCGCGAGTAGAGCCGGGCGGGTTGGACCCGACGCACCCCCGGCAGAGCGGCCAGCCGGGCGAGTTGTCCTTCGGGAATCCGGACCCGCAGGCCGTTTGCCACCCGGGTGAAGCGGGCCAGCACCTCGCCGCCCAGGGCCGTCATGGGCGCCATCAAAGCTTCCTGTTGCTGGGAGAGACGGGCGGCGGTGGCCCGCAGGCTGGGCGCGGCCTCCGCCAAGCGCACCCCCCGGCGCGCCACCGCAATGGCAGCCGTGGGGTCCCCTTCCAGTTCCACGAAAACCGTGACGGTGCGGCGCGCTCCAGCCCCTGCCAGAGCCCGATCGTCACCTGCCCGTTGCGCCTCGGATCGTGGAGACACGCCGATCAGCATCAACGCGGCGGCCAGGACCGGGAAGAAGCGGATCGGAAAGGTGAGGTTCATTGACGTTGTCGCGGCATGGCGTGAGCTGAATTGAATTCCACCGAATCGTTCGGGCGGGGCCCGGGTCAGTGTTGGACGGCTCGAAAAATCCGCTGCGCTTCCGTTCCCTTGGGCAACTGGAACATGTTGGTGCCGGTCTCGGAGGTGTTGGTGGCGATGTTGCTCCACACCTTGAAGTCCAGGCTTCCCTGAAGCACAACCGCTCCGTCCGGATCCCCCACCACCTCAAGCTCCGGCCATCCCGTGATCGGCCGCGCCAGCAGTCGCAGCAACGGAGGCGTCTTGACGAAGAGGTCCACGGACGTCGACCGGAACACCGCGGCAAACCCCTGCACATCCGGATAACATTCCGCGTTGGTCGAGGTCAGCCGGGTGATTTCCAGGTTGAGACTGTGGATGTACCCGGGCACCAGCGTGCCCGCCGGGATGGTCACCGTCCGATCCTCAATCGTCAGGGCCCCTGGCTCACCCAGGTTCGGGGTCGAGAAGATGTCACTGTGGCCCAGTGTGACATAGACTTGGACAAAGTCGTTCTTGGCCGGCGCCGAGTCGAAAGCCCAGGTCAGGGTCAGCGGCAGGGACGGATTGATCGACTGAACGTCGCCAAAGTTCACCAGCCTCGCCGTGGGTGGCAACGGCGTCTCGGGAAGTTCCAGCAGGCAGGCATGCGGCCCCTCCGCCTTGGATCGAAAGGACACTATGTAATCGCCCCACTGGTAGGCGTCGTCGAGTTCCGCCTGGGTTTGGAAGCTCTCCAGCAGCGACCACGAGTCCCCGAAGTCGTCGAGTTTCACGGAGACGCCTTCCGGCAAACGGAGTTCCGCCGATTCCAGCAGGTTGAGATCGGCAAGGTCCACACCACCCAGGGCGCTGAAGCCAAATAGCGGATCGTTCACCAGTTCGTCCGGACCCGGTTGGTTCAGAAAATGTCCTTTGATCAACGAGTAGCCGGTCACATCGGCGGCTGGAGTCGGGGCATTCATCAGACAGACCGCCAACCCCGTGAGGGCGCCAATCCGAACCATGGCAGTACCTGAACAGTCTCCGACGAGGTGGCGGTCTCGACTGGGGCTCATGCGGCGGAGGCTAAACGGTCCGTGGCACGCTGCGCAAAGAATCACTCCGACCCAGACGCTACCCGATCAATTCCTTGATCACATTCCCGTGAACATCGGTCAGGCGCATGTCCCGTCCGCCAAATCGAAAGGTCAGGCGTTGATGGTCCATGCCCATAAGGTGCAGCAACGTCGCGTGGATGTCGTGAATGTCGACCGGGTTCTCGACCGCGCTCATGCCCATTTCATCGGTCTCGCCATAAGTCTGGCCGGCCCGAACCCCGCCCCCGGCCATCCAAAGGGTGTAACCGCTGACGTGGTGGTCCCGGCCGTCCTTCCCCGCACTGTGCGGCGTCCGCCCCATCTCGCCGGCCCAGACCACCAACGTTGTGTTCAGCAACCCGCGCGCCTTGAGATCGGAGAGCAGGGCGGCGACGGGCTGATCCGTGATGCGGGCATTCTCTTCGTGACGGAGCTTCAGTTCCCCGTGCTGATCCCAAGGCGCGTTGTTGCTGTGGGTCAGCGGACAGGTGACCTCCACAAACCGGACCCCCGACTCGACCAAACGCCGGGCGCGCAGACACTGGAGGGCGTAGAACCGGTCGAAGTCATTGGGGCGATCGACGCCGTAAAGCTTGAGCGTTTCAGGACTTTCGCCGGTGACATCGCAAAGTTGGGGAACCAACGACTGCATCTGCGCTGCCGTCTCCTGATTGCGGATGGCGGACTCGACGGTTTCGGAGCCGCCGAGGCTTTGGGCGAAGGCGCCATCCTGTTGCCGCAAGAACTCGAGCTTGGCCCGTTGAATCTCCGCCGGGTCCGACGGCACGATGTTGTCAACCGGCGTTCCCTTGGCTCGAACCAGGGTCGCCTGGTGGGTCGCCGGCAGGAACGAGCTGGCAAAGTTCTGGAAACCCCCATTGGGAACCCAGTCATTGTTGAGCAGAACGTAGCCCGGCAGTTGTTCGTTATCCGTACCCAGGCCGTACGAGATCCAGGAACCCATGCTGGGAGCCGCACCCACCGACCGACCGGTGTGCAACAGCAGCGCCTGCGCCCCATGCAACGGACTCTCGCCCACCATGGATCGTACAACACAGAGGTCGTCCGCCACCTTCGCCACGTGCGGAAACAGATCGCTCACCCACAGACCCGACGCCCCTCGTTGTTTGAACTCCCAAAGGCTTCCGAGCCACTTGCGGTTCGCACTGGTGGCCTGAGATAGCTTGTCGGTCCGCCACTTCGCCGGCTCGCCGCTTCGTTTGTCGAGGTCCGGCTTGGGATCGAAGGTGTCCACGTGCGACACACCGCCATCCATGAACAGAAAGATCACATGGCGCGCGCGCGCCGGAAAATGGGTCTTCGGTCGGGCGGCGTCCGCGCGGGCCCATTGGTTCGCGAGACCAGTGAACGCCAGCCATCCGAACCCCATGCTGGATTGGCGCAGGAACTCCCGCCGGGTTCCGGCGGCCGGCCTACGACCCGGACAGCCGTGGAACGGCTTCGACGTTGAATCAGCGGACATGGATGAACTCTTTCAGGTTGAAGAAGGCATGAGCCAGATCCTGCCAGGCAGGCCGGCAGGACAGGAGATCACCATCGGCAGCCCCGCGCAGTCGGGCCGCAGCCTCGGTCAGGCGGACGAAGCGCGCGGTTTCGTCGTCCCTGAGCGGACGTGAAAGCGCCGTCTCGGCCATCCGTCGCACGCGCTGTTGGGGCGTGCTGGAACCGTCCTGAACCACCTGTTCGCTCCAGTGTTTGGCCATCGCCACCACGAACGGGTCGTTGAGCAACGCCAGCGCCTGGTCAGGCACACTGGTCACATCCCGCCGACCTGTCGTCAGTTTGGGAATCGGCTGGTTGAACAACGCCAACAGCCGCGGCGGTTCCATCAGGGTCATTTTCAAGTAAAGGCTCCGACGTCCTTCGCCATCCAGGGGGCCGGAGAACAGCCGTTTCGTCGCATCCTCGCCCGCCCGCGGTGGATCAATGGGAGGCCCGAACAAACGCCCATCCAGGCGTCCGGACGTCGCCAGGATCGAATCCCGGATTGCCTCCGCTTCGAGTCGACGCATGGGCATGTGATGCCAGAGCCGGTTCTCGGGATCGACCTCGGCTGCGGCGACCGCGGGTCGGCTGTCCTGGCGCCACGTCGCCGACGTCACGATCCGTCGGATGAGGTTCTTGAGCGACCAATCATCCGCCATGAACGCGCTTGCCAGGTGGTCGAGCAATTCGGGATGCGACGGTTTCTCACCCAGATGGCCGAAGTCATCGGGCGTTCGCACCAAGCCTTCACCGAACAGATGCAACCACACCCGATTCACGAACACCCGGGCGGTCAACGGATTCCGGTCGTCGGCAAGGCTCTGCGCGAGTTCGAGCCGACCGCTGCCCGGAGCACGGCTGCGCGTCGCCGGGCCACCCAGGAACCGGATATTGCCCCGGGGCGCCTCGTTGCCGAACGCGGTGTACGAACCACGGATCCCGATTCGCTCGTCGCGCCCTTCGTCCCACTCCGCCATCGAACCTAGGGTGCGGTCCGACTTCAGTGCCTTCGCCGTCTCGCGATATCTGGCAAGCACGCAGGCCAGTTCGGACCCGGCGGGAGCTGCGTTGGGCAACAGGCCCAATTCCAGGGCTTCGTTGAGCAGCCGGACATCCTCGGGAACCAACGCATCACGCTTCCAACGCTCCACCGCCGCGAGGAGGCCGCCGGCGATCCGCTCCCCCCATTCCCCGTCCCCTTCGAAGAACGGAGCGAACCGCCCCAACTCGTCGCGCGGCGGTTTCCCGGGGGCATGTCGGTAGATGCGGGACACGCCGAACCAGGAGCTTTCGTCGGCGAGATCCGACTCCTTGACCCCGCCATAGCCGGTGCGCGGCGGGAAATAGTTGTTCAAGGTTTGAGTGACCCACTCGAGGTAAACTCGACGATTTAAGGGGTCGATCCCCCCTTCCAATGTGTCGAAGTCCCCCGCCTTCAGCGTGCGCCACGCCGGCCGCGGCACGCTGAGGAACTGCATGCGCTCCGAATGAAGGGCGTGATCGATGACGAAGGACTCGGCCGCGAACCGGCCGGCGACGATCTCGGCGGAGAACGTCATCGGCGGACGGGTTTCAAGCATGGGACTGCGCAACGCACCGGCCAGACGCGGCGAGAACACATGGGACCACCGCCCGGCCGGCAGGAAATACTGAAGCACGGGCTCGCCCGATTCGGCCACCACCGGTTCGCCGTCGCGGACCCATCCGTGCTTCATCCCGAAGCCGTCCCATTGCCACCCCGACGCGCCCTCTTCGCGGGTGAAATCCGCCAGCAACGTCAGGTTCGTCCGATTCTGCAACACGCGCTGCTCGCGTTCCCGTTGATATTCCTCGGCAGTCGGGGGGGTGGTCGACACCTGATGCCACAGCGCCTTCAAGGTTTCGGGAAATCCAGCGGTGGTGGCGTTGGTAGGAGGAGGAGGCAGGGCCTGCAACCGGGCAACGATCGTCGTGCCTTGGCCCAGCCAGAGGCGGGCGAGTTCGTCACGGATGGAACGTTTGATCTCCCTTAGGTCCGAGAGAACCGCGAGGTTCGGATCGAACGCGTCGGCCCCGCGGGTGTGCCATCGGGTGCTCATGAAAACGCCGGCCATGGCGTAAAAATCCCGCTGTTCCACCGCGTCGAGCTTGTGGTCGTGGCATTGGGCGCAGGCGACCGTCGTGGCAAGAAAGCCCTTGCCCACGGTGTCGATCACATTGGCCATCGCTTCCTGGGTCACCCCTTCCGCGGCTGCATTGTCGCCGTGGCGGCGCTCCCCCAGGCGCAACGCCAGAGTGCCCAGCATGGATTCGTTGAGGCCGCTGGTCGCGTCCACCCGCGGTTCCAGAAGGTCCCCCGCAATCTGCTCCAGAATGAACCGCCGGACCGGCAGATCCTGGTTGAAGGCCCGGACGACATAGTCGCGGTAACGCCAGGCGTTCTTGGCCGGCGTGTCCCACTCGTATCCATGGGTGTCCGAGTAGTGCACCACGTCGAGCCAATGCCGGGCCCACCGTTCGCCAAAGTGCGGACTCTCCAGCAACGCGCGCACGTAACGTTCGTAGGCTTCCAGTGAGTCATCGCCCACAAAACGCGCCAGTCCGGCTGACTCCGGAGGCAGACCGGTCAACGCAAACGCTAGTCGCCGCGCCAACACCCGACGATCCGCCTCCGTCGATGGCTTGAGCCCTTTCGCCTCCAACCCGGCCAGAATGTAGGCATCAATCTCGTTGCGAACCCAACCGGCACCGGTCGTCGCGGGCCGCTCCTTGGTTGACAGGGGTTGAAGGCTCCACCACGTCGCGCGGGCCTGATAGGCATCTTCCCACTTGTCCCGACTGCGCGCCGACGGTGCGACGGCATCCTCAGCGCCCGCGGCTCCCGGCCCAAACGCCATCGCCAGCAGGCCGGTGAAAATCAGGACAAGAAATCGAGGTCGCATACCGGGTATCAGGAGAGCTTGGCCGCATGGGAGGGAACGGTCGAGGCGGGAGTTGATGGCTCAAGCCGTGGGCAAACCTTGCCGATACGAAGACAATGTCGGGGTTTCCATCGCATCTGATCGCCTGGGTGGTCCTGCTCGGATGCGTGGGATCGGGGTGCACGAACCCGCGGGATGCCTGGCCTTCACCACCTCGGGATCATGAGGAACGCAGCCTGATCGAGTCGGCGAAGGAAGCCGTCCGTCAGCACGACGGCTGGGACCATGTGCTCTGGGTGGTCGAACGCTTCGATGGCGCCTGGCGCGTCCAAGCCTGGAAAGTCGTTCATCCTATGGCGAAAGGTCGGAACCGCTGTTCACCGGCCTGGGTACGCGGAATCCACTTCGATACCCGCGGCACTCTCGTCGACTACCGGAATCATCTCTGAGCTTCGACCCGGTAGAAGCAGAACCCTCCGCCGGCCTTCAGGTCGGTGACTCGCATCGAAACGGAAGTCGGCCTCCCCTGTGCCGCCCGCACCCAAGAGTGCCAGTCCATCGCCGATTGCACCTCTTCAGTCTGGCCGATCTCGCCGTCGCGCGATGCCCCGATCGGGGTACAACGTCGCGGACCGGTGGAGGAGCGTGTTCCTGATTCGTCCCTTTACGGGGGCGGGATTCCGAGAAGAATCACGGCCGCACTGACATGGACACCGATACTCTTCCTCTGAAACGTGCGATTCCCCAGCCCCGGAAGGGGCGGGAGAACCCCAGCCCACGGCGTGAGCCGCGGAAGGGAACATCCCGGATTCTGACCCAGGATTTCGATCGTTCCGTGGACGGCTTCACCTTGAGCCCGGACAGTCACTGGGCCTATTTCGCGACCGACGACTCGGGACACGCCAGGATCTGGAGAGTGTCGATGGCGGGGGGAACGGCTACCCTGGTGATGGACGCGCCCCAGGGTGTGTGGGGTTCACTGCGCGTGCCAGAGCGGGCGGCCGCCCCCGTGCTCTTCGCGTCCTACGAAGCCGCCCATCAACCGGCCGAGGTGTTTCGTATCGACCTTGAGTCCGGACGACACACCCGGCTCACCGACTTCACCGTCGCCAAGGCAGCCACCATCGACTGGCTTCCGTTGTGCAGCTTCTGGTTCACCAATGCGCTCGGTCGACCGATCCATAGTTTTCTGGCGCTGCCTCCCGGTTTCGACGAAGGAAAAAATACCCGCTTCTGGTCCTGATCCACGGAGGGCATCAGTCGATGTGCAGGCCCACCAGACCGACCAGCATCCAGCCCAGTTGCCCGGCTCGCAGGGATTCCTTCAGCCAGGCCGCAGCCATGAGTGCCCCGAAGATCGGATAGGTCAGGTTGAGAATCACCGCCCGCCCCGCACCCAGGTGACCAATGGTTACATGAAACAGGAGAATGCCGGTCGCGCCGACGACCCCACGCAACAGCAACATGGGACTCGAAATCAGACGTCGAGGCTCGAAACCGCGCCCTCGGAAAGCCGCGTGAATCACGACCCATCCCACCAACCCGCGGAAGATGGAGGCTACATAGCCGTCGACGGCTGGCACCGCGAGCGAAATGGCGCGCAGGAGCAGGGCGTTCGCAGCAAAGAGCACGATCGACAGCAGCATCAACAGGATGCCGTGTCGTTGGGACGACGATTCCGTTTTCATGGGGGTCGGGGACCGGAACCACGAGAAGCAGGGGAGGATCTTCACGAACATCCGGCCCGTCTCGCGGGTCTCCGGAGGTTCGTTGCTTGTCAGGCCGAACAGCCGGAACCCACCCGACGACGCCAAAGGGCGCCGTCGTGGCGAATTACGGAAGTTTTGGCAGCACAACACAGCACGCCGGAGGCTCTGATCCCCGCCGACCACCCGGTCAACCGCCATCTTCACCAGCCAAAGACCGGGCAGGACGCGTCGTTTGAAAATCATAGGTCCTGGAGCTGAGGGTTTTTGGCGAAAATCATGACATGGAGGCGTTCGCGACCACCGCGAGCCGAGGTGAAGCGCTTGCGGAAGCTCTTGGTATTCTTCTTGGTCTTCGGGTTCTTCTTCCGGGCTCGATCCACAGCCGCGTTGGCCAAGCTCACG
>Ga0105048_10000413_pt1 | contig 64556 bp, 49 predicted proteins | sample MAT05_FD_78382 | JGI IMG/M metagenome (GOLD analysis project Ga0105048, IMG submission 78382) | Freshwater microbial communities from Lake Fryxell liftoff mats and glacier meltwater in Antarctica - MAT-05 | ecosystem: Environmental > Aquatic > Freshwater > Ice > Liftoff microbial mat | place... | reverse complement strand
GGCGCAAAGGCGCAAAGGCGCAAAGGCGCAAAGGCGCAAAGGCGCAAAGGCGCAAAGGCGCAAAGGCGCAAAGGCGCAAAGGCGCAAAGGCGCAAAGGCGCAAAGGCGCAAAGGCGCAAAGGCAGACGCAGAGGCCGCAGAGAGTTTAGAAATTTCCTCTCGCGCCCTTTGCGCTGTTTGCGGCATTCGCGAGCCACTCCTCGCGGAGCCAGGGGAATATCCGCCGCGCCGGCTAGTAGATGCCGTGACCGCTCGGGGTGGCCGTCTTCACCGGGGGCGGCTTTGCCGATGGCTTCGGCGGAGTCGCAGCGCCGCCCTTCACGGCCGTCTTCACCTTCGGCTCGATCTTGGCGATGGGCTCGGCGGTCGTGCTGACACTGACACTTGCATTGGCCGACGCAGCAGTGTCGCTGGCGGCTGCGGTCGCAGTCTCGGTCGCTGTCGGTTTGTCTTTGGGCGCTTCAGCTGTCTGAGCTGCGGTCTCCGGGGCAGCTGCGGTGGCGGTTGCGGTCGCTGCAGCCGTCGCCGGCGCTTTCTGCGTGCCCATGTAGTAGTAGCCGCCGCCCGCGATGCCCGAGAGCGCGAGCGCGCCGATCAGCAGGGGCACCGCGGTGCTCTTCTTCGGTGCAGGCTGGGTGCGACCGAACTCGGCCTGCGTACGACCGGGCCCCGTCGTGCCGTGCGCCTCGATCAAGTTGGGAGGCAGCCCCTGCATCGCCATCGTGCCGGGATGGGATGCGAGAGAACCTCGCTGCTGCTGCGCGCCCGGCATCATGCCGGCAACCTGCAGATTCAGACCACTGGTGCCCGGCGATGCCCCCGCGATGGGTGCCAGCGCGTTGGCGAGCTCGCGCGCGTTACCAAAGCGATGCTCGGGTCGCTTTTGCAAGCAGCGACGCACCAGGTGCTCGAACTCTGCGGGCATGCCTGGCAAGTATTGGCCGAGGTTGGGCGGGTCGTCAGCGAGCACGCCCGAGCAAACCTCGGTGATTGTCTCGCCGGGAAACGGAACGCGCCCTGTCGACAACTGGTAGAGAATGACGCCGAGGGCCCACAGATCAGTTCGGTGGTCGACGTTCTTGCTCGAGCGCATCTGCTCGGGCGACATGTAATAAGGCGAGCCCATGATCGCGGTGGTGCGCGTCATCGAGTTGGCTGCCTCGTCCGGGTTGATCGACTTCGAGATGCCGAAGTCGAGCACCTTGATGCACGGGCTGCCATTCGCTCGCTTGGTCAGAAAGAGGTTCGCCGGCTTGAGATCGCGGTGCACGACGCCCGCGTCATGGGCCTCTGCGATACCATCGCAAGCTTGCATCACGTAGGTGGCGGCGACTGCGACCGGGAGCGGGCCTTGCTGCGCGAGCACACCTTCGAGATCGGCACCGCTCAAGTACTCCATCACCATGTAGGGCGAGCCGTTCTCGAGCCTGCCGACGTCATGCACCTTGGCGACGTGCTCGCTCTTCAGTCGAGCCGCGGCGCGAGCCTCGCGTACGAAGCGGTCGACCGCTTGCTCGTTGGCGAGCGCAGCAGGCAACATGAACTTCATCGCGTACAGCTCACCGAGCTCGCGATGGCGCACCGCCACCACGACACCCATGCCGCCGGCACCGATCACCCGCTCGACCACGTACTTGCCGAGCAGGACATCACCAATGTTGACCGGCACACTCGGAGCAGCGGAATTCATGTCTCTTCTTTCTCAACCCAAATCGCGTCTACAAGGCGCAAGAACCTAGTACGTCACAGCCACGCAACTCTTTCCGAACCAGGCGTAAAAGGCGAAAAATTGCTGTGCCTTCCGCCCCCAGAGCCGCGACAAGACCCCGTTCGACTCTCTCCCGGCAGAGAGCCCTTGCATGGTAGCAGCTTTTGGGGCTCCAACCCGCACCGGGAACCGCGCCACAGCCAATACCGATGTTGATCGACACCCACGCTCATTTCGAGCCACGCATGCTCGACGAGACGAGGCTTCTGGCGAAGCTCGATGCCGCCGATGTGGGGAGGGTGGTGCTGATCCGAGCATGAACGACCCACTCCCCAGAACGCCGGCTGCGCATCTGAGATCAACGCTCGGGGCGAACGGGGAGCCGGGCGCTCCCTTTCGAGAGCAGGGTTTCACCTGTGGTGGACACCAGCCACACCGACACGTTCAGCACCAAGCAGTCGGTCACGCTGGCCACCACCTCGACGTCGACGGGCGGCGTCTCCCACGCGGGGCTCAACGACAGAGGCTCGCTGCGATAGAGCATCGCCGCTTCCGCGCCTTGCCCTCGCAACAGGCCGCCATCGACCTCCACCGAAAACCGAAGGCGCGGGCGGTCCACCGCCGCGAGGGTCGCCACGTTCACCGACGCCTTCAAGAGGCCGATCGAGTCGGGGCGCGCCCGCACCAATAGCTGCATGCGATAGGGGGCCAGACGCCGCATCGGCCGGCTCGCCAGCTCGACTGCGTCGGGGAAGCGGAGCACGACGTGAAGCACCTCCGGCTGAGTGAGGTCGTGGGATCGCCGGCTCTCGGCCAAGAAGTCACCGACATGATCCGGGGCACGAGGAACCGGAGCACCAGGAACCGAAGCGCGCGAAGGCACGATGCGGGTGCGCGCCGTGCGCAGGGCCTCCTCGAGGGGGCGAAAGCCATCGTGAACAGCTGGAAACACCGTCGAAAAACGCGCCATGGTCGCATCGAGCGCGCTGCCCATCGCGAGTAGCTCGTTGAGGTCGGCGTTCTCGCCGAGCCCCAAGATGTCCCATCGCGCGCCCTCCACGAATGTTTGGAAGCTCTTTGCGCGATCGAAGTCGCTCCAAGGGTGGAGCCCGTTCAGGTACCGGGCGCCGAGCGCCTCTTGCAGCACGAGCCCTTCCAAGATCGCAGTCGGGCCGCTCATGCGGCTCTTCGCCAGCGACCATATCCGCGCGAGGCGCAGGTCTTTGCTGCGCCGGGTCAGTAGCTCGGCCGCGCGGTCGACGATCGCGCGCCAATACGGCGCACCGCCATGACGACTGGTACCGTCGAAGCGCGCCAGAAGCTCGACGTACTCGCCGCTCGCTTCCGTGTCGTCCCCAACTCCGGAGCGACCGACAGGCTTGAGCAAAGGCTCGACGCGAGCGAGCGCCGCGTTCACCAGCCCAACGACGACCTGCCATTGCCACGCCTCGGGAGAGCTCACTGCGAATTAGACTAGCGCGTTTTTTTGCCGGACCACTCGGTACGCTGCACCACTGGAAGCTGCAGCGCGCGTTCTCGATCGAGGTCGAGCGACCCGACGTGCAACGCGATGGGGGCCTGCACCCACTTGAAGATGGAGCGGATGAACAAGGTGGCGAACTTGTCGGCCCAGGCTTCTAGCTCTGCCGGTTTGTATTGAGGAAATAAGCTCGGCAACGCCTGCGCGACCTCGTCCTTCGCGAGCTTCTCTGCGGCGAACAAATAGAGGCACGCATCGAGCACGTCGAACGGCATCAGCTCGGACTCGCCGGACTGATTGGCGCAAAGCTCCGGCCCCGCCGTGGTGGCCAGCGTCGCGCTGATGCCAGCAAAACCGAAACGTCGCTCGAGCCGCTCGAGCAGGGCGATCACGACCGTCTTCGGCAGGTTGGAGATCACCGAGAGGGCCCCCTCCAAGTCGCCGCCGACAGTGGTGTAGCCGAGCGACTTTTCGCTCATGTTGCCGGTCTGCAGAAATAGCCCTCCGCTGTGTTGGACCAGTTCCACATGCGCTGGCCCCGGATGCGGGCCTGCACGTTCTGCAGCGTGAGCTCGGTCAGCTCGGCTCCACCCAACATGGCGCGCGCGGCCGCGACCTCTCGTTCGAACGCGTCTTCGATCGGCAAGATCGTGAAGCTGGCGCCCAGGTCGGCGGCGATCTGCTGGGCCGCGCTTTGCGTGCCCGAGCTCGAATAGCGAGTCGGCATGTAGAAGGTGCAAAGCTTCGCAGCGGAGAGCGCCTTCTTGTCGGCCTTCGGCACCTCGGGATGAAGCAAGGAGAGCGCGCGCCAAGCGATCAGCAACGTCAGAAGCGAATCGCGACCGCCGCTGAGGGCGATACCGATCGACTTGAAGGCGCCCGTCTTCCGGTAGTAGTCGGCGATGCCGAGCGCCAGCGCATCGAATAGGTCGTCCAAGAGCTCGTCGCGCGGCGAGGTCGTGACGACGGCAGCGGAAGGCAGAAAGAAGGTCGTACCGCTGGGCGGCGCCGGATAAGAAAACCCGCGGCTTTCTGCGATTTTTCCGTCCAACACGAGGGTCGGAACCACCTTGGCAGCCACGCGAAAGGACTCCAGATCGCTCCTCCATGTGCTGGCCTCGCGACGACAGCGCGAAGTGCGGTCCAGATCGACGACGACCGACGCCAAACCTTCGACGAAGCGCGGTGCCTCGAGCATCGGCCGCCCGTTCTGGTTGACCAGGCCGCCGCCATCGAAGATCAGCCCGTCGTTCGCGCCGACCAGGTTCGCGTACACGATCGTCGTCTGATTGTCGGACGCGCGCGTGGCGATCATCTCGCGCCGCGTGGACACCACGCCAGTGCGAAAGGGTGAAGCCGACAGGTTGCAGACGATCTCCGCGCCGCTGTAGCAGCGCCGGCGCATCGGGCCGTCGGGTGACCACACGTCTTCGCATACCTCGACAGCGAAGGTCGCCTCTTTGCACGCGAAGATGAAGTCACCGACAGGCACACCGTCGAGCTCGAGCGCGAGCCCCGGGACGCCACGCGAGAACGTGCGCGCTTCGTAGAAGACATTGTAGGTGGGCAGCTTTTCTTTGGGCACCAAGCCCACCACGCGCCCGGCGTGAACGACCGCAGCGCAGTTGAACAGATCGCCGCCGACGCCCGCTGTTACGCCGATCGCGAAGACGGTCGGGTGGGCGCTGGTCTCTTTCGCGAAGTGATGCAGCTCTTCCCATTGTGTGGCGACGAAGGCGCGCCACTGCACGAGGTCTTCGGCCGCGTAGCCACCAATGACTTGCTCCGGAAAGACGCAGATCGTGACGCCCTCGGCGGCGGCCTGGTCGGCCATGCGAACACAGCGTTCGACGTTCGAGCGCACTGCCCCGACAGTCGCGTCGATGCTGGCAACCGCAAGCTTGCAGAGGCGCATGCGACGAGATCTACCGCGGCCCTACGGCGGATGCGAGCGTCCCGCCCCGGCGCGTCTTGGGGCTGGCGATCTCGGCGGCCACACCGAGCAAGCGATCGGGTGGGACGAACGAGATCGGCTCCCTGGCGGCTCGAATCAGCATGTCCCAATAGGCAGCCCCCGAGGCGATAGCGCGTGTGCGCAACCGCGCTCGAGCAAACGCCGGTGCCCGTCGGGCGAGCCGCTCAGCGCGCGTGACGACCGCACGCACGACGGGAAACAAGTGGCGAAAGTTGTGCTTCGGAACATCCAGTTGGTCCGCGAGGTGTTCACCGAGCGCGCCCCGAATCAGCCCTTGCCCGACGCGAACCACCCGCTCGGCGCGTCGCTTCTCTTCTTCCGTCGCGCGCGGTGGGTTCTGCCCCGACGCGAACATGGCACGCGACAACCTACGCGAATCGTCGTCCGCGCCTTCTTCTGTGGCGGCGATCATCTGAGCGAGACGCTTTGCTTCGCGCTGACTGGTGGGCAACACTTCGCTGTGCACCCCCATCAGATAGCCCGAGTAACGCCAGAGCTGCATGTACAGGTGAATCTCTTCCGGCTCGAAGTCGAAACCGAAATTGGTCAGCGTGTCGATCACGATGACGGAGAAGAGCAGCGCTGTGCCGCCCATGTCGTGCTGGTTCGCGGGAAGACCCCAGTCTTCAGTCGACCAGCGCCCCGACGTCAGCAACATGCGCCGCACATGCGCATGCATCACGCGCACCTTCGCCGTGATGGCGAAACCGTCTCCGAAACGTGAGAGCCCATTCGGTTTACAAGTCGCCTGCACGAAGCGAGACGTCTCGATCAAGCGACGGGGCGTGTCCTTGTCGAGCCGCCCGGAGAACACCAACGGCTTGTTGCCACACGGCGACGCGTAGCCATAGAGCAACGACGTGGCGAGCGAGATGCCGCCGAACCACCCCGAGCGGAAGAGCAGCTCTCCGCCGCGCTCGAGCGCGTCTTTGTCGACCCACGCCGGCACGTGATCGAGCTCGCGAAACAAGGCAACTAGCTCTGGCGGCGGATCTTGCACGCTGTCGATGCCCTGCGTGATCGCCTGTTCGAGCAGGCGTTGACCCGCGCCTGGCGGCAGCTTGACGAACGCTTCGACTAGATCGTCCGCCAGCGGGTCGCCCGCAAACAAGAGCTGCGAGAGGCAGTCGATCGACGCGCCGAACTTCGCCCGCGCTTGGTCGACGTTCACGAAGCGGCGCGGCGGAGGAGTCGTCATCGTCAGCGAATGAGCGTACCAGCCAGCGACAAGATCTGCTCGACCTCTGCACTGGAGAGATCGACCTTGGTCGCTACCAGGTCATCGGAGGCGCTGAACACAATGGGGCGAAATGCCCGAATTCGAAAGGGCCCGATGCCGACACTGGTGGCGTCGTCGATCGAGCGCGTCAAGCGCCTGGCGTCGTCGCCCGCTTGCTCCGGCGTGCTCTTGCCCGTCGCCTGGATGGTCACGCCTCCGTCGCCCCGCAAGATCGCGCGGGCGTCGACCGACGAGATCGACTGGGGAACGTGCGGCGCGCCGCGCGCCCGCAACGTCGTCGAAGGGTCCTCCACGAACAAATGCACCGCCTCTTCGCCAATGGGGCCAGGTAAGCCTCCAGTCAAGGCAAACTCGTCCACGCGGTCGGCGAGATCATCCGGCACGATGACGACGAAGCGAGGAGGCAGCAGCGCAAACACGCCGCCACGGCCCTTCTTCTGAACGCGCACTTTCCAGTTCGGGGGCCCGCGCAAGACCTCGCCGGGTGGGTCGCTCTGGCGAACGACGTTTTGCACGAGCGCGGTGATGCGGTCTTCCGGGACGGTGTGCTCGGCGAACAACACGGCCCGCTGGCTGCTGGCGCCCGGCCCAGTGACGAAGGCTCGTTCGATGTCGTTCAGCGGGTCCAGCCCGGTGTCCGCCAGCATCTCTTTCACGATGCCGAGATCGAGCACCTTGGGACCCGCGCTGTGTTTGCGCACACGATCCATGAAGATGAGGGCAGAAATCTTCCCTTCGGCGAGCTGCTTGGCGATGAGGGGGGCGTCCTTCGGACGCTCCGGCTCTTTTGCGACCACCTCGGGCACCTGCGCGCTGGACTCGCTGCCGCCGCACCCGGAGAGACCGACAGCAACGATGAAAGCCAGCACGAGGTTCAATTGCACGCCCGGAGCGTAGCTCGGCCGGGCGCCGTAGGCAGCCGACGGGCAGGACCTCGACTCGCGTGCGACCAGTTCGAGTAGGCTACGGGGCCGGTGACTCAAGACGTTGCGCTTCCCATCGACCGCGGGATCAGGGTCGTACGCGAGGGCCTCGAGATCGGCGGACGAGTCGTACCGCTGTTGGTCGGCAGTGTGCACTACTGGCGACTCGACCCTCGCGATTGGCGACAGTGCCTGATCGCCACCAAAGAGCTCGGGCTTCGCTACGTCGACACCTACATACCCTGGGGCGTCCACGAGGTCGCGCCCGGCAAGCTCGAGCTCGGTGAGACGGATCCGAGCCGGGATGTAGGCGCGTTCATCAAGCTCGCAGGCGAGCTCGGCCTGTATGTCATCGCGCGACCCGGCCCCCACATCAACGCGGAGCTGACCTTTTTTGGCATTCCCGAGCGCGTCGTGTGGGACCCGGCCTGCCAGGCGCGTTCTGCGCGGCGAAATCCGGTTGTATTGCCGATGTTGCCGCAAGCCTTCCCGGTGCCCAGCTACGCGAGCGAGGTCTTCCTCGATGAAACTGCGCGCTACTTTCGCGGGCTCTCCAAAGCGCTGGTGCCCCTGTTGTACCCGGCCGGGCCGATCGTCATGGTGCAGCTCGACAACGAAGGCGCGATGTACTTTCGCGACGGCGTCTACGATCAGGACTACCACCCCGACGCGATAACCCTCTACCGCACGTTCCTGCGCGAAAAGTACAAGACTTTGGCAGAGCTCGGCGACGCGTACGGGTTCGACGCCACCAGCGAAAATGCGCCGCGCTTCGGTGATATCGAGCCGCCCACTCATTTCGACGCCAAGTCTGCTGCAGAGCTCGCGCGCCACGTCGATTGGGCAGAGTTCCAGGAACACCTGCTCGCGCGCGCGATGTTTCGCTTCGCCGACGCGTTGAGGGACGCCGGCATCGACGGCGTGCCGCGCTCGCACAACTTTCCGCCTGGGCAAGAGTCGACGCCACTCAACGCGGCTCGCGTCCGCGGCGCGATCGATATCGTCGGCTACGACTATTACAACAAGGCATCGGCCAGCACGCGCCTGATCATTTCGCGGCGCACCAGCGAGCTCGCAGTGCGCTGCGACGCGCTCTCGGTGCCCGCCTTCGCGTGCGAAATGGGCGCGGGCTTTCCGCCTTTTTTCCCGCCGCTGGCGGAGCGCGACAGCGTGTTCACGGCCCTGGCAGCCCTCGCTTACGGCCTCCGTGGCTACAACTTGTACATGGCAGTCGAGCGCGACCGGTGGGTCGGCGCACCAATCGACCCTCACGGGCGTGAGCGACCCTTCGCGCTGTTTTGGAGAAAGCTCAGCGGCGCCCTCGAGCGCGTCTCCTTCTTCGGGCTGCGACGCCGCACGCCCGTCCGCATCCTCACGCCGCGCAACGAGCGGCGACTCGCTCGCGTGACGCACGCGTTCGGCCCAGTCTCCGGCGCGTTCTTCTCCGTCGCTGGCGCCGGCGCCAAAGAGAGCTGCTTCGAGGACGACTTCGGACTCGGCTTCGCCCCAGCAGTCGAGGCAGACAACTTCACCCGCTTGCTCGAGTCGGCGCTCGAGGCTCGCGGTGTGCCGTTTGCGCACGTGGGCGGCGAAGATCGCGACGTCAGCATCGAAGGCGCTCGTTGGGTGTGCTGCATAACCTCCGGTGGCCTGAGCCCGACATTGTTCGGCAGGCTCGCGGAGGCTGCCGCTGCCGGTGCGCTCGTGACCATGGGCCCTGTGCTGCCGGAGCTCGGCGGTGCCCGACGACAGTTGAAGATGCCGCTCTCGCTCGCTGCACTGCGACCGAGTGGTGCCCCCGGGGCTTCGTTCGCCGCTGTTCCGGTGCTTTGTCCGAGCGACCCCGCAGGGATGGAAGCACTCGTGGCGGAGGCGATCGAGTGCCTCGATTTGCCGACCTATTCGGTCGATCATGACGGCGTCTACGCGACCATCCACGAAGACCAAGACGGGCGACCGAAGGTGCTCTTCTTGCTCAATCCGACGTCTCTCGATGTGAGCGTGCGCGTGACGGTTCAGGTAGACGTGGGCGCGCCGCCTCTCACCGAAGCGGTCGACCTGCTGAAAGACGAGACCTTCCGCATCCGCGATGCCGCGCTCGAGATTCGCGTGAAGCCGAAGACAGTGCGCATGCTCGCGCTCGGATGATCACGCGATCGGGTCGATGCGTTCGATGCCTTTGCGCGACACGACGACGCGAATTCGATTCCACGCGGGCTGCTTGTTGGCGTGGCGCAGCCGATACACGACGTTGATGTTGTACACGCGCCGAGCTGTCACCGAGCAAACGACGGCCTCGTCGGGGTCGGCGAAGGTCACGGTGCGATTCGGATCATCGGTGTGCGCCAGCCACGGATCGATGTTGAGTCGAAAGATCTCGGTCATCATCGGTGACGGTAGCGTCCCTTGCTGACGCGGCTCGACCACCACTGCCTTCTCGTGCCAAAGCACAGCTTCGGGTCGCGCGAACTCTTCCAAGGCGTGCTCGCGCGTGAGGCGCCTCGCGGCCAGCACCTCGGTTGGTAGCGACTTGAAGTCACGAAAGCCCGCGCGCTCACTGACGACGCCGACAGTTTCATCGCGCTCGGTGTCGCGAATGGTCCAGTTTCGATCGGCGAATCGCTTCAGCGCCCATTTGGTGAAGACTGTCTGCAGCACCGCCTTCATCCTGTCCTTCACGGCGTACGAGCCCACCAGCAGGACGACGTACCAGTGCAGGTACTCCTGCATGTGGATGGCGTAGAGCGTCGCCACCACCGCGAACGCCATCGCGACAGCAGCAGCCAGCGCCATCAAAAGCTGAAGAATCCAGCGGGCGCCGTCCCGGACTTCGTGGCGCAGCCAGAGCACGCTCGACGTGAAGCGCTTCAACACGTGACGACGAAATTCGATGTGTTCGACGTCGCGTGGTGAGGCGTCGTCGTGCCCGACCGATGGATAGCCGTGCTCTTTGCGATAGCGGGCCTCCGACACTGCATCGCTGGCCAAACGCGCGGCAACATCAGACCACCCGTCATCGACCTCCGACGATCGCTCCGCAATTTGGACGCTGGCGGTCGCTGATATCGCCTCCAAGAACAAGGAGAGGTCTTCGTCGACCCAGCGCAACGCGACCGCTACCTCGCTGGGCAGATCCCACTCCCGCGCGTCGATGATCAGCCTGCGGTAGCCCCGCGAAACACGTGTCGACAAGCTGAGCAAGCGGGACACGATGCGGGCGGCCCCCTCGGCGCGCTGCGCGTCGGCGACGCCGGTGAGCATGGTGCGCTGCGCCTCCAGTCCCGAGGCGCGCACCATGCACGCGAACACGCGGAGCCGACGAACAGTCGAGCGCGACACGGCTGAGCCGTCGGAGCTGTCGACCGCCTCTCTCACCGTGTTTCTGAGTCGCATCAGGAGCGACTCGTCCGCGTCGCTCTCACAGGCCTCGGCGAGCGCCTCGAAAGGCAGCTGCGGCACCGCGAGCCGCACGTAACTCAGCAGGTCGTCGTAGATTTGCTTCTTGTCGTAGGTGGTCTCCAAGAGCCGAAAGCTCTCCGGCACGAAGAAGAACGCCTCCCAACAATACGACGTCGATTTTTCTTCGAACGGGTAGTCGATGGCGAACTCGAGGTGGGTCTTGTCGTGGATGCGCCACTCCACTTCGCCCTGTTCCGGTGCGTGTGTCGCGCGCGACAAATCGCCGAGCAACGAGCCCCAATCGCTGGCCGGTGCGCGATCGTCGTCGACCGCCGCTCGAACTCGAATCGTCGGTCGCTTCGCAATCTTCTCCCTGGAGAGCTCCAGCACAGGACGGTTCGGGATCTGCAACGCCACCGTGACATTATCGTGACATTTTGTCTTTCAGCACGAGAAAACGGCTTTCTGGGGTCCAGGTCAACCCCAGTACCAAGTCTCCACGCGCCAGCCTCGTCGCTTTGCCACCTTCGCGAGCTTCGCATCGGGGTTCACGGCGACCGGCACGCCCACGCGCTCGAGCAGCGGCAAGTCGCTGGCGCTGTCGCTGTAGAACACTGCTTCAGAGAGCGGCAGGCCGAGCTCGTCGGCGAGCTTGCTCGCACGCGCGAGCTTGCCTTCACCAAAGCAGAGTGGCTCCACAGCGCGGCCGCTGAAGAGCCCGTCTTGGTCGACTTCGAACACGCTGGAGACGACATGCGGGATCCCGAGCAGCCTCGCCAGGGGACGCGACACGTACGCTGACGCCCCCGTGACGATCGCGCACACGTCGCCGCTTGCTTGATGGGCCTTCACTGCGAGGCGGCCACCATCTGCCAGGTGGCGCTCCACCGAACGACGAAACCAATCGTCGCAGCGTGTGGCCATGTCCACTTCCGGCATGCCTTCGAGCGTCGCTAGCGCCTTCTTCGCGACGCGATTCATGTCGAGCGTGCCCACAGTGTACTGAAACACCCAACCCAACGTGCGCAGGAGATCACGCGTCGTCGCCTCGCCAATCTCGCGTTGGTAGCGGACGTACAGGCTCGCCGTCTCTTTCTTCAGGAGCGTGCGATCCATGTCGAACATCGCGAGGCGCGGCACGGCTCAGCCCTTCCCGGAGAAGCCGCGACCGAGCCCAGCCGAGAGCAGATTCGCTAAAGCGTGCAGCACGATACTGGACCCGATACCGCCTTCCCGCGCGCGCAACGCGCCGAACAACAACGACGGGAAGAACACGGCCAGGCGAGCTGGGTTCGGCACCGTCAGGTAGTGACCGATCGCGAAGATCGCCGACGTCACCACGATGGACATCCCAATCGGCAACCCGAAAATACGGACCGTCTTCGGAAAAAACGAGTTCAGACGCGTCTGCAGATAACCGCGAAAGAACGCCTCTTCGGGCAACGCAATTACGAGCAGTTGGCCGAGCACGTCGTCGAGCTCCGGCAGGGCCGCGCTCAGATGGAAGGCTCCCTTTGCGCCCGTCCAAGCGCGGTAGCCGAACGCGAACGGGATGGCGATTACGGCGAACGCGATCGCGGCCACCAAGATTGCGCGGGCAGCTTCTCGAAAGAGCCGCTTCGCGTCGAGCGGCGCTGGCTCGAGCACACCGCCCAGCGACAGCCCGAACGCGCGGATCGACTGCGCGTCTTTGCGCAGCACCAACAAGTAGGTGGCCGCGAGAAATACGATGCCTACGACCGTCGCCGCGTAGTCCGGTGGCGAGAAGTAGCTCGCAGCAGTGACCAGCAACGTGGTCGCCACGACGGCAACAATCACCTCGATCATAGAGGACGACGGCCGATTTTCTGTCGGTGCAGCGGAGGGAGACAAGCGAGCGCGACCTTATGTACCTGGACGAGTGTGCGGGGAACTCTAGCGCTCTTTTTCTGGCCTTCCTGGAAGATCAAACTATGGTGGCCCGGTGGCGCTTCGGTCCCTCCTTTCCCGCGCGCTCGTAGCGGCTTTCACGGCGGGTTTGTCGATCGCGGCGGCCGAGCCCGCGTACGCAGTCTCGGGTTTTCTCGAGGTGCCGCCACGCGAAGAGGTGATCGCGTCGCCGGCATATCGCTACGCGAACATGAGCAACGACGAAGCCTTCGCCGAGCTCGATCGGCGCAGCATTTCTTACGTGAAGGTCGCGCCCATTGGCGGTGTGCGGGCGCCGATTCGTTTGAAGGGCCGTCTCCACGGCGTCGACATTCACTCGTCGCTTTCAGTAGAAGAGCGCAAAGAGAGCATGTTCGAAGTGCTCGACGCGCGTCTCGCGCTCGCGCTCGACGACTTCTCCGTCATCCTCGCGCGGCACGACATCGTCGAGGTCGTGCACTACACGATGTATCGGCCCAACGCGCCGTCGCCCGCCGAGCTGGCTGCCGCCGCCAAAGCCGCCAAAGAAGCCGAAGCGAAGGCCGACCCGAAATCGAACAAGGGCAACTCGAAGGCGAAGGCCGACCCGAAAATCGATGGCAAGCGCAAGCCCGACGCGAAGACCAAGGAGGCCGACAAGCGCGCGCCTGCTCAGGGCGCCAAGCACAAGCCGAGCCTCGACGGCAAAGCCGCGAAGCCCGAAAAAAATGCGCGCCGGCCCGGCAACGACACAGGCTCCAAGAAAAAAGAGGGTCTGGATAAGGGCATCGATTTCGACTTGCTCCTCGAGACCGACCACGACGCGTCTGCGCAAGGTTTTTCAGAAGCACTCGCCAAAGGTGCGCCCCAGAAGAAAGTCGCTGCCGCCCAAAAGGCCCCGAGCTCGGCGCGCAAGTCAGGTTCGCGCAAGCCAGCCAAGACGCGCATCCTGCCGAAGAGCGAAGAGCACGCGCACGGCAAGTGGGCGGCACCGGGAACGCGCCATCCGGCCGGCTTGGCGATCGACGTGGGCATCCTCAAGCGTCAAGACGGCACCACGCTCAACGTCGCCTCGCATTTTCTCGGTCGCATCGGGGAACGCACCTGCGGCGAAGGCGCGCGTGTGCCGGAGTCCGACGACGCCCGCGAGCTTCGGGCGATCGTCTGTGAAGCGCGCGAGAGCGAGCTGTTCACCTACACGCTGACGCCAAACTTCAACGCGGATCACTTCGACCACTTCCACATGGAAATCAAACCGCAGGTCGAGTGGTTTCTCTACCATTGAAGCGCCCGTTCAGCCCTGCGCGCTCGCGCATGGAAGGATCTTTCTCGGTATTTCGACGCAACTGAGAGCACCAACGGTCGACATTCCAATCTGAAAGGTTGGACATGAACTCGAGCACCGTTTCCGTTCCCATCTCGACGCGGCCACTGCGGCTGTTGTCGGCCTGTCGCAGTCTCGCCGCGGGTGACCACGTTGCAGGGACGCCATACACCGTCCAGAGCTCCCTCTGCGCCGGCGGTATGGGACAGCTCTACGAGGTGACGCACTCGACCTTGGGTCGCCGAGCCGTATTGAAGGTGCTGCACGAGCGGCACTTCGCGCGCAGTGATTACGCCTCCCGACTCCAGCGCGAGGCGCGCATCCTCGCGCATCTGTCGGGACGTCGAACGCCTGTTGTGCACGACCTCGGCACCCTCGGCGACGGTCGACCCTATTTCGTGATGGAGCGGCTCGATGGCGCAGACCTTCGCACGGAGCTGTCGCGCCACGGTGTGCTCAGCGTCCCGTCTGCCATGCGTGTCACGACGGAGCTCTTGTTCGCGCTCGCGGAAGTCCACGATCACGGTGTCGTCCATCGCGACGTGAAGCTCGAGAACGTATTCTTGTGCGAAGACGGCCGCGTCGTGCTGCTCGATTTCGGCGTGTCGCAGCACGACGGTGACGCGCTACACGAGACCGGGCCAGGCGTCGCGCTCGGCACCCCGCGTTCGATGGCACCCGAGCAGATCAGCTGTGCCGACGCGGACGCGCGCAGCGATGTCTACGCTGCTGGGCTCGTGCTGTACGAGCTCTGCACCGGCGAAGGGCCGTTCGACGACGTCGGCGCCACGCTGCATGGGTTGCGCCTGGCGCACTGCAATCATCGTCCACCGCGGCCCTCCAGACGTTCACCACAGCCCGTCCCGGACGCGATCGAGGCCATCATCGCGCGCGCGCTGTCAAAAGAACCCGCGCGGCGCTTCGCATCAGCGCGAGAGATGGCCCGCGCGATTCAAGCCGTGGGCCGATACCCCTTCGACCGCGATGACGAACCGACTCTCGTCGACGACTGAGAGCGGAGGATATTTACCGCAGAGGGCGCAGAGGAGGAAACGCAGAGGACACAAAGGGGAATTTAGGTTGGGTCAGCGCGGTGGCGCGGCGCGTCGGACGCTGGCGCACTGGTATCGCGCCGGGCAGCGCAGGCGCGCAGCTCTACACCAAAAAATCTCTGCGACCTCTGCGTCTCCTCCTATGCGGCCTTTGCGGCAACTATCTGCTCTGTTCACCCTCACGAAGCTCACGGAGGCGTTGCGAATTTGCCCGGGAACGGATCGGCGTTGAGGCGCTGTTGGGTGTCGCCGATGCGCCAGCCGGAGGGGTTCGAGCCTTGCTCGTTGAAGAGGGCGACGCCGATGACGCCGACGTTGCGTGACTCACCGTGCTTCTGCTCCGAATACGAGTCGCGCACCGAGCCGAAGCGGAAGGCTGCGACGGCGTCCAAGCTCTGACGGAAGCCGTCGATCTCGACGCTGCCATGCGGTTCGATCAAATAGCCGCGCTTGCTGAAGGCGGCTTCACCGCCGTCGAGCACGTCGAGGCCGTCGACCGACACGACGATCTCGAGGCGGGCGGGCACATGACTGTCGATCACGATCGAGTAGCGGTCGCCGGCCGAGCCCACCATGAAGTTCTTGCCACCGGCCTCGAAGCCACTGAGAAAACGTCCGCTGCCGTTCTTCAGCCGCACTGTGGCGACACCACCGCCGAGGTCGACAGTGTTCTCATTGAAGCGACGGAAGCCAGAAGCGTTCGCCATCGTGCGTGAACCTTCGGAGTCGTTGTAGAAGACCGCCGCCGTCGCGAACGGTGAGCGCGAGTCGGCTCGCAGGAACGGCGCGCTGGAGATGGCCGAGCTGCGCGTCTCACCCCACGTCGTACCCAAGCCGGGTCGGTTTGGCTCTTGCGCCGGGCGATCGAAGTCGCCGCGCATGGCGGTCGCCCCGTCGCTGCCCACCGACGCTTCGGCTGCGGCGCCAGGTTGCGACTGCGGCTCAGCGCGGTGCGAAACCTTGCCTGGGCTCTGAGGCGCCGACTCAGCTGCGTAGCCGCCGCCATAGCTCGGGCTGCCGCCGCAACCACCGAGGCCAACCGCCGCCAGAATCACACCGAAAGCCCAACGACTCGCTCGCATTGTCCGTCCTCCGTTCAACATCGACAGGTGTGGAACGGATGGATCGTGCTCGGACTTACAGTCACCAAAAGCGAACAGGCGAACCGGTCTTTCACCAGCTCGCCTGCCGTTCAGTACCCGAAGAAGCTAATTCGCTTCTTCGAACTCGGCATCGATGACGCCGTCCTTGTTCTTGGGAGCCGCGCCGCCCGGGGGAGCGCCGCCCGGGCCACCATTCGCGCCGCCAGCCTCGGGGCCGCCGGGGCCGCCCGCTTCCGGACCACCCTGGCCGCCGTACATCGCTCCAGCGATGCGATGTGCTTCTTTCTCGAGCTTCTCGAGTGAAACCTGCACCGCAGCGTCGTCTTGGGTCTCGATCGCTTTGCGGCTCTCGGCCACGAGCTCGGTGAGGGCCTTTGCATCCGCCTCCGGGATCTTGTCCTTGTTGTCGGCGAGGGTCTTTTCGATCGTGTAGCAGAGGTTGTCGAGCTTGTTGCGACGCTCGACCTGCTCACGCTTGGCCTTGTCCTCCGACTCGTTGTCTTGCGCCTCTTTGACCATGCGCGCGATCTCGTCCTCTTTCAGGCCCGAGTTCGCGGTGATGGTGATCTTCTGATCTTTGCCGGTCGCCATGTCTTTGGCGTGCACGCTGAGAATGCCGTTGGCATCGATGTCGAAGGTGACCTCGACCTTGGGCACACCGCGCGGTGCAGGCATGATCCCTTCGAGGTGGAAGCGGCCGAGGGTGCGGTTGTATCGGGCCTCGGTGCGCTCGCCTTGGAGCACATGAATCTCGACGCTCGGCTGGCTGTCGCTGGCCGTGCTGAAGGTCTCTTTCTTTTGCGTCGGGATGGTGGTGTTGCGCGAGATCATGGTGGTCATCACGCCACCGAGAGTTTCGACGCCGAGTGAAAGCGGCGTGACGTCGAGCAGCACGAGATCTTTGACGTCACCAGCGAGCACACCCGCTTGGATGGCGGCGCCGATGGCGACGACCTCGTCGGGGTTCACGCCCTTGTGGGGCTCTTTGCCGAAGAACTTCTTGACCGTCTCTTGCACCAGCGGGATGCGCGTCGAGCCGCCGACGAGAACGATCTCGTCGATCTGCTCGGGCGTCTTCTTCGCATCGGAGAGCGCCTTTTTGAGCGGCTCCATCGTGCGATCGACGAGCGGGCGGATCATCTGCTCGAGCTTCGAGCGGGTGAGCTGCTTCTGGAGGTGCTTCGGACCGGTCGCGTCTGCCGTGAGGAAAGGCAGGTTGACGGTCGTCTCTTGCACGTTCGACAGCTCGATCTTGGCTTGCTCGGCCGCGTCTTTGAGGCGCTGGATGACCATCTTGTCCTTGGACACATCCATGCCGGTGTCCTTCTTGAACTCGGCCAAGAGCCAATCCATCACGACGTAGTCGACGTCGTCGCCACCGAGGTGGGTGTCGCCGTTGGTCGAGATGACCTGCACGACACTGTCACCAACCTCGAGGATCGAAATGTCGAAGGTACCGCCGCCGAAGTCGTACACCGCGATGACTTCGTCCTTCTTCTTGTCGAGGCCGTAGGCGAGCGCTGCTGCAGTCGGCTCGTTGACGATGCGCTTGACCTCGAGGCCCGCGACCCGGCCGGCGTCTTTGGTGGCCTGACGTTGCGCGTCGTTGAAGTACGCCGGAACCGTGATGACGGCCTCGGTCACCTTCTCGCCGAGATAGTCTTCAGCGGCCTTCTTCAGCTTCTGCAGCACCTTGGCCGAGACCTCGGGAGGCGCCATCGCCTTGCCGCGAATCTCGATGTTCACGTCGCCGTTGGGCCCCTTTACGACCTTGTACGGGACGCGCGTGGCCTCTTCCGTGACCTCGTCGAATCGACGACCAACGAAGCGCTTCGCCGAGTAGACGGTGTTCGTCGGGTTGGTCACGGCCTGGCGTTTGGCGATCTGTCCGACGAGGACTTCACCCTTGTCGTCCCATGCAACGACGGAGGGCGTGATGCGCGACCCTTCTTCGTTGACGATGACCTTGGGCTCTTTGCCCTCCATGACGGCGACGACGCTATTGGTCGTTCCGAGGTCGATGCCGATAATCTTGCCCATGACGTTCCCTCACTCCCGTGTGCTGTTGGGAAGAACTGCTTCCGTCGACCCGTGCCTGATCCGCACTCAGCGGACTTGCTAGGACGGCCGAAAAAACGATGTAGTTTCGAGCTGTGGCGAGCCTCTGGGGCCCGCCGTGTTGGTGTGCAGCGGAACCTAATTACCCTGCCCTACCCCGTCAATGACGCTAGGCACGGTTGGTGAATGCCTTGGGTCAGGTGACCGGCTTTCGCCCAGGAAGCCGCGTTTCCACGTTGCGAGCCAAGCGATGAAAGTCGCTGCCCAGCTCGACGAAGCGCACCTCCGTCCGCAACGTCTTCGGGTCGACCAGCTCCTTGAATGGAACGAAGCGCAGCTCGAGCTGCCCAGCGACGCTCACCATGTTTCCGTCCAAACCTTCATCGACAATGGCGCGAAAGGCACCAACGCCCAGCTGGCAGCCCAACATGACGTCGAAGGCGTGCGGTGCCGCGCAACGCGACTCGTAGCCGAGCTGAACACCGACCAATTTCTTGCTGCGACCCGTGCGCGCCTCGAAGCGGTCGGAAGCGACTTTGGCGATGACTTTGCCGATATCGATCTTACCAAGCGAGATGTGCCCATGCTCGTCGCGTGCGACGCCTTGCAGAAACGAGTCTGGCAACAGCTCGGCGAGGCCCTCGGCGAGGACGATGGTGCCGTAGTGTTTGTCGCGGGCCTCGCGCGCTAGAACCAAGTCGACGATACGATCCGCCAGCGCGCCGACATCGAGGCGATTCTCCTTCGCGACAGCGCCTGTCTTGGGGTCGACCGCTTCTTGCTGCATCGCCAGATCGCCCACGATGTCCTCGACACCGATGACCAGATGCGCCTCGCCGGCTACAGCCACCCCGTAGGCGAGCCAGCCTGCTTTGCGGCCCATCGTCTCGACGATGAAGTAGCTGCGGGTGGCCATCGCGTCGGCTCTCAGGTTGAGTAGCTCTTTCGCCATCACGTCGACCGCGGTGAAGAAGCCGAACGTGAAATCGATGCCGCGGTAGTCGTTGTCGATCGTCTTCGGGACGTGCACGACGCGGACGCGGTGAGCGCCCTCGGGCAGCGTCTGCTGATACTCGTACAGCAAGTTCGCGGTCTTCAGCGTGTCGTCACCGCCGATCGAAACCAGCGCTTCGACGCCCAACGACTCGAGACCGGCCCACACCCGCCGGAGCGGCGCCACCCGCTCGGCATCGCCCAGATCGGCGGCCCCGCGCACGCTCTTGCCGGGGTTAGCTCGGGAGGTGCCAATGACGATGCCGCGCTCGTTGCGCAGCCCGCGCAAGTCTTGGTCGGAGAAGACGAGGTAGTCCTTTCCGACCACCAGCGGGCGCGTCGGCTCGTATTCGATCAGGCCTTGGTATCCGTGCAGAAAGCCGACCACCTCGATGCCCGCCCGGCGAAACGACGAAACCGTGGCGGAGATGACGGCGTTGGCTGCGGGGGCGGGGCCACCGGAGAAGACAACACCGACGCGTTTTGGGGCAAACGGACGAGGGACGCTCATGGCAGCACCGGAGTCGCACGATGATCGGCTCACGTAAAGCGCTCGCCGCTTTCGATTGCGAGCGACCGCACAGTCTTCTAACAGAAGGCATGTCCGTCACCGTCGTCGACCACCCGCTGGTTCAGCACAAGCTCTCGTTGATGCGGCAAAAAGACACCAGCACGGCGTCGTTTCGCGCGCTGCTGTCCGAGATCTCGATGCTGATCACCTATGAGGCGACGCGCGACATGAAGTTGCGCGAGCAGGAGATCGAGACGCCGATCACGAAGATGACCGGCGCCGTCCTCGACGGCAAGAAGGTCGTCTTGATCGGCATCCTGCGCGCAGGGCTCGGCATCCTCGACGGCATGCTGCAGCTGATGCCGTCCGCTCGCATCGGTCACGTTGGCATGTATCGCGATCCGAAGACGCTCGAGCCGGTGGAGTACTTCTACAAAGTGCCGCCTTCGCTGGAAGATCGCGATGTGCTCGTATGCGACCCGATGCTCGCCACAGGCAATTCGGCGGTGGCAGCGGTCGACCGGATCAAGAAGAGCAAGCCGGGCTCGCTGAAGCTCGTCTGCCTGCTCGCATGCCCCGAAGGCATTGCCTGCTTCACCAAGGCCCACCCCGATGTGCCGGTGTTCACCGCGGCCATCGACGAGCGGCTGAATGAACATGGCTACATCGTCCCCGGTCTGGGCGACGCGGGCGACCGCCTGTTCGGGACCAAGTAAGGGGCTGTCCAGAAATAACTTGCATAGCAATGGCGCCGAGACCGATGCGAGGCGGGCGCGTGAGGAGTGAGCAGCACAGGAATACTAGTGAATTTCGAGCAGCGGAGCGACGAGGCCGCCCGTCGTAGCGATGCAATCGGGGACTATTGCGCAAGCTATTTCTGGACAGCCCCTAAGGGCCTGTTCCGGACCGCCCAAGGTCAATCGAGGAAACTGAGGTTCGCGCTCAGCGGCTCGCGCGTGGTGCGGCAGCGGTTGGCTGCCGCCTGCGTGTCTTCGTAGCCGATGCCGATGCCGAAGAGGAGCTTCACCTCGCCGGGCACCGAGAGCGTTTCGCGGACGACGTTGGAGTACACAGCGAGGCTTGCCTGGGCGCAGGTGGAGAGCCCTGCGGCAGTCGCGGCGAGCATCACGGTCTGCAACCAGCAGCCGACGTCGAGAGCACCGTACAGATCGAAACGGCGGTCGATCCCGATCATCGCAATGTGCGGCGCGTCGAACGCGACGAAGTTGCGCAACCAGGCTGCCAGCCGCCCCTCCGAGTCTCCACGCGCGACACCCATTGCCTCATACAGGGCACCGCCGCACTTCTTTCGGTGGCTGGCGTACGGCTCCGGGTAATCGAACGGAAATGGCACGTCGGGCTCGGGCGGCGAGCCTTTGGCGGCGGCGAGCAGAGCCGCAGTCAGGCGAGCCCGACGCTCACCGGACGCGACGTACACCCGCCAAGGCTGGATGTTGCACCAAGAAGGAGCCTGCTGCGCGGTTTGGAAGACGCGTTCCAAGAGGTCGCGTGGCACCTCTTCCGAGAGGAATGCCCGCACGCTTCGACGCTCGGCGACGGCTCGATCGAGATCCATCAATGCACGCACTTCTGCTCTAAATCAGGGTGCGTGATTCTCGGCCAAAGAAGGCCACAGGCTTCAGGCCACAGGCTTCGGCCAGAGCCAGAGCCAGAGCCAGAGCCAGAGCCAGAGCCAGAGCCAGAGCCAGAGCCAGAGCCCAGATGACCGATGTTGGCGACCTCTTTCTCGCTCTCTTTCTGGCTGCCTCTTTCTCGCGCTCTTTGTGGCTGAAGCCTGTGGCCTGAAGCCTGACGCCTTTCGCGCTGCAGCTGGTGACAGCCCCGTCGAGAATCATGCTCGCTCATTTAGTTCTCGATCCATGCCGCGAACCGTAGCGTATCGCCCGGCGATGCGCAGCGCCGCAAGCTGGCTGTCAGCGCGGCCACGGCAGCTCTGGAATGCCTTGTGGCAACTGCAGCGGCAATGGCGGCAATACGCGGCCATTGGTGGGCCACTGAACGGTCACTTCGCGCGCGCTGCGAAGGAGGCCCGGTACGAGAGGCACTGCGAGCTGCCTGGCTCGAGCGCGTGGCAGGCCCAGCCCCGCGTCTCGTAGACCGAACAATCGTTGGGACTTTCTTTGGTGCCGAGGTGCAAACAAGTGCCCGTCTCGTCCGTACCGAAGCCCAATTGACTGAAATGGCCAGGCACGAGGTGATCGAGGATGTCGGTTCTGCCCTGACGCTTCCAGCGAACCAGATCGTCTTCGGAGACGAGCGCCGTGCCATCGGGGATCTGCCGGCAGCAAGCCCCGCAGGCACGGCAATCAAGATCGCTCAGCAATTCAACCGGAGGTTGAATCAAGAAACAAGATTCCTTGCGGTGCACGTCTGAATCGTCGGTCACGGCTGCGGCAGCTCGTCGATCGGTTGCTCGAACGTTGCGATCAGCTGTCGATAGATGTCGATCGTGTCGACATAGCTCGAGAAGGTGCCCAGTGAACCTGCGGTCGCTGGGTCGAGCTGGGCCGCGCCATTGATGTCGAGGATCAACGTCGGCCTGCCGTCGGGCTGCAGCACTGGATCACCATTGATGTCGCGGACCACGAGATAGGTGATGCTGAGTAGGTGATTGGCCCATTCGAGTGAGCGAGCGCCAGTGCCGATTTGCACGATCTTGCCGAGCAAGTCTTCAGTGCCGGTCTTGTGTGCGCGGTACGTCAAGCCGGTGCGGGGGTCGAAGAAGCGATAGGTCTCCGCCTCAGGCCAATTGACCTCGTCGGTCGAGAGCACCGCGATGCGCGCGTCGTGCACCCATTGATTGGACCAGTTCGTGGGAAAGAACATGGTGCCCCACACCATCGCGTAAACCTGCGTGTTCCACCCATAGTTGGGGTCGACCAACAGTGACCCGACCGGGCGCGTGCCGACGTCGGTCGGGTCGTACCAGCGCGGGTACTCCAGCAGAATCGGCGGCGTCTCGCTGGCGCCTTGGGGCGGCGTCGCCCATGGCGCATACGTCGAATAGTCGCCGGTCAGCAGGTTGGCGAAGAGGCGGCGCATCTGGTTCGGATACACCGTCGCGAAGTTGACGTTCTTGTAGCGCGAGTCGACGAAGTCTTCTTTCGAGTTGGAGATGAAGCTGTCGAACGACTCGCCCAGGTAGTAGAGCGCCCAGACCTTGTCGTAGTAGGAGCCGACCTGAGACTGATAGTCGCCCCAGAAGTAGCCTTGACTGTAGTCGTAGTCGTTGTGCAAGTAGCGGCCGTCGCCGAGGCCGACCGAGAAATCGTAGTAGTAGCCACCCTCTTGAAGCACGTCGGGCTGGGGGGCCCAATCGGCGACGTAGATGTCTTCTTCGACGCCCCATGGTTGAACCCCGCCGCAGGCGCCGGCGATGCAGTAATAGCCGGGGTCGGGTCGGGTCATGATGCGCGCGAACAGATCGAACGCGAGCGTGCTGCCCACCGCGAGGCTGCCGAAGTTACCGTCTTCGAGAAACTCTGCGACCGGCTGAGCCGGGTCGCCGTCGAGCACGGCACCGAAGAAGTAGGCCTTGGCGATCAGCTGCAAATTGTCGAGGTAGCGGCCTTGAACGCGCGCAGTCGTGCCCTCGGACGTGAACTGCACACGATTGCGGCGGAAGTAGTCGAAGATGTAGCGGTTCTCGAAGGCCGACTCGAGAAAGCGGATCTGCTCGTACGCGTCAGCACCAGCGTCGTTGGAGAACGACGGCACGTTGCCAGAGTCGGAGTATTCGTCCGACGAGAACATGTAGCCGCGCCGAACGCGCCCGCTCGGGTCGACCGCCTTCGGCTGGTTGCCCCAGCTGAACTGAGCGTAGTCCGGGTCCGGCGCGAAGTCGCTCAGGTCGCGGTAGTCGACGACATCCATCGGGGCGCCATTGCACTTCTGGCCGAGCACTGCGTCTTCGTCGTCCGACGCAGAACACTCGCCCAAGAGCTCGTACTCGCGCTGATACGTCGAATAGTGACGAAACACGTAGGCATCGAACGGGTCGACGGGCGGCAAGTAGTAGACACCGAACAAGCCAGGGCTGGTCGTGAAGGCAGACAGCTCGAAGGCCTTTGACTGGCCGGCCCCGGAGCCGTCGACGCTGAGGCCATCGGCCGCCCATACGTCGACCACCCCACCATAGCCGAACCGCAGCGCAGCCCGGTCGTAGCTGCCGGTGACCAACATGTCTTGATTCTGATCGCCGGGGTAGTCCATCGTGCTGGTGGTCGCGTAGCGCGAAAGGTTCGCTTCGATCTCGACGTCGGTGATGGGGTCCTTGTAGCGAGGCCCGATACAGCTCGCGCCGTCGGTCTCACCTGGCTCGCAGTCGTCCATCACGCTGCCGTTTTGCGTTCTGAGCTGCCAATAGGGCAAGTCGTAGTTCATCGAGTCGAACGAGGCGGCGAAGTTGTGCCTCAAGCCCATTGCGTGACCGAGCTCGTGGGCCATCACGCCCTTGCTGGTTTCACGACGCGCCCAGTCGTACACCTCTTTGCGGTGGGCATTGACGGCGTCCAGGTCTTCGGGGTCGGGCGATGGGAACAGCTCTTTGGCCTGCTTCGCCATGCCCAGCAAATAGTCGGCTTCGGGCGCCTCGACACGGCACGAATGACGCGCAGCCAGCCCTTGGCGTTTGGCGCGGGCTTCAGCGCGACGCATGGTCGGATTCATGCGGCCGAATGGCGATGCGCGATCGATCGCCTCAGCGGTCGGTGGCACCGTCGGGTCGAAGCCCACCTGCTGCACCATTTCAGGTGACGCCATCTGCGCCTCGAGTGGCGTATGCCGCAGCGTACCCAGCCTGGCCGCGAGCGCGCTGTTGCCCGGTCCGAGCCGGCCCTGTTCGAGCAAGTTCTCGAGATGCATCGCCCGACGGCCGGCTGGTGGCATGCCTGGCTTCGCTTGCGGCATATTGGCGAAGTAGGGCTCCATCACCTCGGGATCGAAGGCGCCCAACCTGGACGAGAGCTCTTCTGCCGACATGGGGTTGTGGCGTTCGGCTGGCCCCCCGGGCTGATTTGCCTTCACCCAATCCTCCACGTTCTGCCCTTCGAGAAACGCATCGGCTTCGATTTCGCCGTTCAGGAGCGCGAGAATGTCGACCAGGCTGCTGGCATTGCGATCGAGCACGAATGCCCACTGATTCACGCTGCCCGAGATCTTCTCTCCGGAGAGCGGGTCTTCGGCGTCCATCATGATGCCCCACGGCGCCATGAACTCGACGTCGTCGACGATCGTCATGTGGTTGTAGCGGAGGTCACCGAGCCTCGGAGACGTGCCTGCCGGGCCACAAGCTTCGGCGTCACCGAGCTCTGGGTCGACGGGGTTGTGACAGAGCACGAATATGTCCGGTACCTCTGCCGGAGAGGCGTCGCCCTTCGGCGGGTCGTAGTCGTCACTCCAGCGATCGGGCCAGCCCAGCGTCTGCTCGCAGCCGCTCTCGCCGGTGCGACGGCACTCTGCCAAACGGCCAGCGACCACCGCTACGCGCATCGAGCGGTTCCAAGCCTCGAGCGCCTCGGCGGTACCCTCGAACAGATCAGGCGGAAACTCGGCGTTTATGTGCCACGCAATCGGGCGAATGGTGCGGTCTCTCAATGGAATGGTGCACTCGCCCACCACCGCGTCGCACTTTGAGCCCCCGCCGACGCCTTCACATTCGTCTTCCGTGCCGCTCTGGTCATCATCACGGTGCGGGTCCGAGCCGATTGGCGTCGTCGCCTCCGTGTTGCACTCGAGGGTCGGCTCTACGTGCGAGCGCTCGTAGAAGTTCCAGCGCGTGGCGAAGCGGCGCCAGTCGTCGTCGACGACACCATAGCGACGGTCGTAGCCGTAACGATCCATCGTGAAGAAGCCAAACATGTCCATCATGCGGCCGTCGATGGCGAGCGGCTCGTAGTCGCTGTCGGCGACGCGCAAGAACGACTGACGCAACGTGATTTCGCTTGGGTTGCAGTTGGTGGTCGGAAAGTCCCCTATCAGCCAGCAAGCCGGAAAATTTCCCCAGTATTCGTCCTCGATCACCAAGGGTGAAGCGAGCGCCTTGTGCGTGACATCGAAGTAGCCTCGCTCGTGGTCGAACACCGGCCGGTCGGCGCTCTCCGGGTCGTTCACGTAGTAGGCGACAGGCGCCCACTCGACTCCGTAATAGATACCGAGCTGAGACAGCGTGTCGAGGTCGTACGCGTCCGTGACGAGGTTCCGCGACCAATCGACGCGGAAGTACTTTCGCTCGTTCCACGGTCTGTCCGAGGTGTTCTCGACGACGACGTTCGTCTGTTCGCCCGTCTGCGCGTTGTAGTCGCGCTGGACATCGAAATGGCTCAGGATCTCGAACGACGCCACGATCTGACCATCATTCGTCCGACGGGCGCCTTTGCCGTCGGTGTTGTCCACCAGCTCGTAAGTGAGCCGCGCGATCAATAGCTTCTCGGTGATCTCGAATCGCACACGCGAGACAGGCTGGGCATCGGAGCTGGTGAAGAGACCATCTGCGCCGGCCCCGGCAGCCACGTCGATCACGGTGTTGCGCATGAAAAACTCGGGGTCGTCGTCCGGGTCGACGAGGTTGCCGACGAAGAACTCCTTGGTGAGCACGTCCGGCTGCACGCGATTGATGGGCTGGCGTTCTTCCGCGCAGCCCTGGAGCAGCGCGATGCCGGCGACGAAGCAGGAAGCAAGGTGGGTCGGGCGCATGGCGGCCATTGTCGCCAGAATCAGCCGCCGAGAGAACCGACGCGGCGAGAAAAAGGACGCCTTCACCGAACCACCTGATCCCGCGTATCTTGCGCGTCCGTGTGGGCTGAAAACCCTACCGCCCACATCGTCCAGTCGCTGTTCGCGAACTTGGCCATCGCCGCTGCAAAGTTCGTAGCCGCGTTCTACACCGCGACGTCGCCATGAGGCATCCGCAGATCAAGTCGGTGTTGCGCATCTTGACTGTGCAGCAAGGCCCCGGCGAAGTCATGCTGGCGATGAAGGTCGAGCTCGTCGACGACCTCACCACGGAGCTCGTGGTGACTGCGCTGAACAGATTCGAAGCCGATCTTCAGGCCAAACACCCTGAGATACGCTGGTGTTTCGTGGAGCCTGACGTCACCGACGGGTGATCACTAGAGTGTGTAGCGCGCGCGAACGAAGGTGATCGAGCCGCCGGCGGCCGGGTCACCGAACTTCGTGTAGCTCTTTCCGAGGTTGAACAGCGCGCCGGCGCCGAGCTCGAGACCGTTGCCGAAGTTGTATGAAAACTCGGGGAAGATCGCGGCTGAGAAGCCCTCCGGTGTGTAAAAGGGCAGGCTCGTCTCGAGACGCTCACCGCCTCTGACGGTGGATCTCGTGTAGCCGCTCAGCTCGAGGATGGTGAAGAGCCGCGCCAGCGCTTGATCGTCGAGAAAGCGTACGTCGAAGCCGAGCACCAAAAAGTCACCGATGCGTGGTCGCAAGACCTCGTGCGCACACAGGCCGCCGTCCTGAGCGATGGCGCAGCCCACGATCTCCGGCACGCCGCCCAGGGTGCCCGCTTGGCGGACCGTGTCGGTGCCGTAGATCCAATCGCCAGCGCCATACTCGTCGGCGAGGCCATGCGCCCACATCGCGTTGACGTAGAGCATGCCGCCGAACGTGTAATCCAAGCCGACTGTCCATTTGAAGAAGGGCTTGTCTTCGACGACGATGGGGCGTGGGCCACCAGGGCTTCCGTTGGCGTCGTAGTCGTATTCGCCAGCGGGCAGGATAAACCCAGCGAGATTCACCTCGTCTGCGCTCACGCGCATCCGCTCTTGTTGCGGCACCGTCATGGCAGCTTCGAGCCGGTAGCCAATTCCGCCGATGTTTGGGTCGATGCCTTTGAAGGGGTTGAACTCACCGGCCAGGTTCAAGCCGTACACGTGCATCTTCGGATAATGCAGCGTGATGTCGGTGAGCAACGCGCCCTTGCTGCAGAGGTCGGTCTTTTCGTTGCAGACCGGTTCTGCCGTCTGCGTCACGTGGTTCCGCTTCGCCACAGGAAAGTCGGTGCGGCCGTTGTAGTACGAGAGCGACCAGTCTTGCTCTGCGATGGTGCCCGCGATTTTGAAGCCGGCCTGCATGTTCTCGAAGCTGGGCTCGGGTTGCTCGATGACGACTTGGTCGACGACTGTCGGGATGTCGGCCAGCGCCAACGCCGCTGTGCGCTCGGTGCCGATCCGGTAGCGCAATGCGGCGTCGATGAACGGCAGCCGGTCCAGCGCGAGCAGCGCAAGCTGCCCGCTCTCCGGAAGGCGAGCGGCTTTGAACAGCGGCACCAACACACCTTGCAAGCTGAAGTCATCGGTGACCCAGAAGTCGCCGCGCACCATGAAGTTGCCCTGCTGCTTGCCGAACAGCAGCGGGTCGAGGATGTCGTCGGCGTTCAGGTTGTTGGTAGGGTTGAATTGATCGGCTACGCCCCACTGGACGAGCTGCTGGCCCAAGCGAAAGTTGAAGCCCTTCACCAGCAGATCGTTGACCTGCACATAGAGCTCGTTGATGTCGATGCGATAGGGCTGCAGCTCTTCGGCATCGGACAAGCCTTCGATGCCGCTGATCTCGTTGCGATAGCCGTAGAGCACCAGATCGGCCTGCGCGACGACCTTGAAGTTCTCCCAGCTGACGCCGAGCTTGGTGCTCAAGATGTTCTGGTTGCGCTCGACACCGGTCCCCAGCGTGCGTTCGGTGAACTTGTTGCCGATCGATTTGTCCTCGAGACGAAAGCGGAAGTCGCTCTCGATCTTGATCTGTTTGTCCCACTGGGGGTCATCGGCTTTGGCCAATCGCGGCGTCAGCGATAGGGCTGCAACGACGACGACTGCTGCGGACCCGCTGAAGCGTGCGCGCCATAGCGTCGTTCGGTGAGGGGCAAACATATTCGGGCCGAGGGTAACGGCTCTACCTCGGCCCGAAAATGATTTCCGAGGCTTTTTGCCCCGCGGTTGACCGCTGGCCTTTATGCGCCTTCTTCGAGCGCGCGCTTCGAGAAGCGTGAATCGGGGATGTCCGGGTTCACCTTCCACACCTTGCGAACCAGCGTCGTCGACTGACCGCCCTTCGTGTGGTCGACCATCTTCAGCTCGGCAGGCGAGTAACAGTCTTTCTCGAGGGTGTAGTTCGAGCGCGATTCCGTCTTCGTGTTCTTGCCGCTGTCCGAGAAATACTTGGTCTCGGACGGCAGATTTTTGGCCTTGTCGGCGGTGATCTCGACCTTCGGGTAGGGCGCTTCCGAGTCCTTCTTGGCGGTGAGCGAGAGCCTGATGATCTTGCCGTCGTCGCTGAGCACCGTGGCGTCGTACATCTTCGAGTAGTTGGTGATGGACATGTCGTCCTGGGAGAAGTTCATCCCCATGAAGCCCTGATCAGTCGCGTGACTGGCGATGCGACGAACCTTCTTGTAGGCCGGCAGGTACACGTACATCTGCGACGGCGAAAGGATGAGGACCTTGGTGCCCTTGACGTCGCTGGGCGCCAAGAACTCCGAGAAGCGCCACTCGTTCTTCATTTGCACGGCTAGACCGAGCTTGCGGTCGGGCTTGTCGGGGGTCTTGATGTTGACCTCGTACTCGAAGATCTGCGTTTTCGCCTTGAAGATGGTGGCGTCGATGGCGGCGAGGGCCTTGTTGCCTTTTTCGTCTGCGCTGGCGATGCGCGGAAGCGCGGCCATCGCCACGAAGGAACCCATGCCAGCCAAAACGGTGCGACGCTGCATTGCTGATCTCCGTGGTTTTCGGACGGCCCGAGACGGCCCAAGCTTAACGCGGGTTTGACGGACCCGGCTTCCAGTTATTGCGGGGAGCTCTGACGGGAGCGCCTGCTGGATGCTACGGCCGGCGAGCTCGCCGGTTCACCAGCTTCCGATTCTTCTACCGGTTGGGGGGTGGGGGCGTAGTGGCGCCGCCGGGCCAGGAGCGGACACATCACGAAGGTCGAAAAGGCCGCCGCCAACATGGCGCAAGCAGTCAGACCGCCGACGTTTTGCAGCGGCCGTGCCTCACCGAGGGTGAGCACGAAAAAGCCGGTCGCGACCATGAGCGCGTTCGTCCACACACCGGCTCCATTTTCGATCGAAGCAGCCCAGGCCGCTTTGGCCAAAGAGGCCTTTTCGGAGACCGACCACGACCACAGGTACTGCACCGCGTAGTCGTCCCCCGCACCGATGATCAGGCTGGCGAGCATGGAGGTGCCCACATCGAGCCGAAGACCGACGATGCCCATACCGCCGTAGATGACGAGCAGCGTCAGCAAAGTGGGGATGGAAGACAGGATGCCCGTCCAGAACGATCGGAACAGCAACGCTTTCATCGCGATGACCGCGATCAGCGCAAACCAGAGGCTGTTCCACTGGTTGTTGAAGACGCTCTGCGATAGGCCGCGGTACAGCACCGGCAGGCCCGTCACCATGGCGTGCAGCTGCGATGGTGCCCCAGCCTGAGGCACAGCGACGTCCGGGGCTTTCAGATCCAGCAGCGCATGTCCGACGAAGACTTGAAAGCGCTGCCCGCGAGGCCCCTCTGGCACCACCAAACCCGCCGACGCGATCACTTGTCGGGCCAGGCCTTTGGCCCGGTCTTGGATCCAAAAGTCGGCCACGTTCTGTTCGAGCGAGAGCGCCGCGTCATCGACACTCGGGTCAGTGACGTCTTTGCCAAGCGCGCCTGCGACGGCTTTTGGAACCGTAGCCCGCCATGCTTTGCGCTCTGCGTCGGCTTCTGGCGGCGCGCCGAGGGCGGTGACGGCTTTCGCGATGGCGGGGATCGCCTGGGGGCCCGCGCCGGGGAGTGGAACGCCGAACGCCTCCGTCTTCATGAAGGCCACCAGGGACTTTTCGATCTCGGCCGTATCAGGCGCGCCTTCACCCACACGTAGCGCTTCGCGGAGCTTGTCGGGCGCAGTCACCTGGGTACCGAACACCAGCGCGAGCGCAGCAATGTGGTCCGCCACGAGCTCGACGCGACGCGCGTCTGCCTCGGGATGATCCGCCGTATTCGCTTTCACGACGACGTAATTCTCCGGCAGCGTTTCGGTCAGCTGCTCGACCTTTTGAAGAATGACTTCGACCTCTGCGGCGCGACTGGGCAAAACCTTCACGTGGATCAGGGCGACATCGCGATCGTCGGTGACGGTCTGCGAGACGGCCCGTTTGCCCGTGAGGAAGGTGTACAGGCTGCGAACTTTCTCCGGCGAGTCGGGGATGCGACGCACGTCGTCCATCGCCTCGTTGATCTGCGCGACGATTGCGCCGATCTGCGTGACGCTGCTGACGCCATCGACCTGCGCGAGGCGGTCGCCGAGGTATTGAACCTCGCGCAGCACGGCGGGGTCGGTCATGTCGCCCTTGATCTGAATCTGGATGAACTGCGAGCCACCGAAGTGTCGCTGCAAGAACGCGTCGGCCTCGGCCGGTGGGCTATCTGCGTCGAAGAAGGCGGTGGTATCGAGCCGTGAATCCACGCGTGTCGCGAAGAAACAGGCCACCAACGCGATCACCCCGGTGGCGACCCCGACCCCCAACCGCTGCCGCTGCGTCCAGGTCGAGAGGCGCGCCATCGCTTCGGAGAGCCACACGAGCGTCGGACCGGTGCGGCCCTTCATCGGCGAGATCACCAGCACCGCAGGGATGAACGTCAGCGCCAGCGCCAGCGCGATGGTCAAGCCGATCGCGGTGAAGATGCCGAAAGTGCGCATCGGAACGATGTCCATCATCACGAAGGAGAGCAGACCTGCCACAGTGGTGAGCCCGGAGCCGAGCACACTCGGACCGACGTCCTCGAGCGCAGTGCGCAGCGCGTCTTCGCGGGGCATCGACGCGGCGAGCGCGTAGAAACGCGTGAGGATGTGGACGCCGTAGGCACTGCCGAGGGCGAACAGGATGACCGGCATCGAACCCAGCACGATGTTCGTATGCACGCCCATGAAACCCATGATCCCGAGGGGAATTACGATGCCGAGCAAGGTGGTGAGCAGCGAAAGCCCCGTGCCCAGCAAATCTTTGAACGAAAGCAGCACGATCAGTGCAATCGCGAGACAGGCCCACGGCGCCAGGTTCTTCAGATCTTTTTGCGTAACGTCGTAGACGTAGGTCGAGATGAAGGGCGCGCCGCCCCAGTACTTTTTCTCGGTGGGAAACTGCTCTTCGACGAGCAGGCGAACCTTGCCCGCAGTGTCACGCGGCTGAGCGCCTGGCGTGGCAAATACGTAGATCATCACGGCGGTGCCGTCGGCGCTGACCAAGTTGCCGATCACGTGATCGCGCGAGAGCACCTTTTCTCGGATGGCCGCTTCTTGCTCGGCGTTCTCGGGGATCTCCCTCACCAAGTAGTCCGTCGTGATGCCGCCCCGTTCTTTGTCCGGGGCAAAGTCTTCGACGCTCGTGATGCTCAGGGTGTATTCGAGGCCGTTCGTCTCGTTGAGATGCTTGGTCAGCGTCTTCAGGCGGCCCAGAAAATCAGCGGTGAACACGTCATCCGACTCGATGCCGACCAGCGCGACATCCAAGCTGCCGAAGCGCTCGGCGACCTCGTAGAAAGACGCCACATCCTTGTTCTTCTTCGGAAGAAAGGCGAGCACGTCGTCGTCCTGAACGACACGGTTCGCGTACACAGCAGAGACGGCGGTGATGGCGAGGACGATGATCACGACCGCCCAAGCGACCGACTTCTTGGCGATGAAGTGGGCAAACGTCTTCATCATGGCGGGGCGCTAACCGACGCGCAGCGACGCAGTACCGCGCTGTTTGCCCCGCAGCTCCTTGACTTCGATGGCATACATGCCTTTCGCAGCCGGGATGAACACGACCGCTGGTGCGCTCTGAGGCAAACCGGTGGGCAGCTCACGAAGCACGAGGTCGACGATCTTCTTCCCGCTGGGCGAGATCACGGCGACCCCGATCGGCGGCGCCGGGTCGTCGATTGCACGAAAGACGAGGCCGACGCGGTCGCCGATCGAAATCGTCACGCCGTCGGCTTGAACCATCGTTTCGATGTCTCCGTGGCTCTCGATTCGGTGGCCCATGTCGTGGAAAGGTTCAACTAAATTCACCCGGATTGCGAGGCCCTTTTGCCTGAGGGCCGGATGAATCGCTTCCCCCCCGCCGTCGCCGCCCTCGTGACTGGGCAGCGCGAGACGAGCCGTGCTAACAGCGGCCCATGGGCGAACTGCGAGGTGACGCCAGAAACGACATCGTCGTGACGGGTACTGGGGTCTGCTGCAACATGGGCGACGACCTGCCAGAGATCACGCTGCGCCTGCGAGAAGGCAAGAACATCGCCTTCGAGCGCTGGCAGCTGGCCGTCGATCTCGCGGCCCGCTGTCAGCTGATCGGGCGCTACCACGGCGATGTGTCCGATGCCGCGCTCGGCATCGGCAAGAAGCTCTCCCGCTTCATGGGTCGCGGCGCACGTGTGGCACTGAAGGCAGCGCTCGCCGCTGCGAAAGAAAGTGCACTGTTCGAATCGAGCCTGCCGCACCTGGCAGCCCGCGACGTTGCGATCGTGTTCGGGTCCGGCACCGGTGACGTGGAGACGCACATCGAAGTGCGCCGCAAGCTCGACGAGACGCACGACGCCAAGCGCGTGAGCCCCACGGTGATTCCGCGGTTGATGGCGTCGACAATCTCGGCAAACCTGGTGAACGTACTGCGCACGACCGGGCCGTCGTTCAGCGCGACAGCTGCTTGCGCTGGGGGGGCCTACAATCTGTTGCTCGCCAAGTCGTTGATCGATTCCGGCCATGCGAAGGCAGCCATCGCGGGTGGCGTCGAGGTCTGCGACGCCCACTTTTTCGCCGGCTTCGACGCGATGGGCGCCTACAACGGCCGTGACAACGACAACCCCGAGCGGGCTTCGCGCCCCTACGCAGCCGACCGCGCCGGCTTCATTTTCAGCGAGGGCTCCGGCGCTGTGGTGCTCGAGCGGCGCGAAGATGCCGACAAGCGGGGCGCGGCAATTCTCGGCGTATTGCGCGATTTCGGAATCTCCAGTGATGGCCAGGGCGACATGGTGGCTCCCGCCATGACCGGCGCTTTTTCATCGATGCGAGCTGTCCTCGAGCGCAGCGCTATTTCAGCGGACGAGGTCGACTACGTGAACACCCACGGCACGTCGACGCCGCTCGGCGACATCAGTGAAGTGAAGGCAATGCGAGCAATCTTCGGCGACCGTCACGTCCACTACTCGTCGACGAAAGGCTACATCGGCCACACGATTTCGGCGGCGGGCGTGATCGAGGCGATCTTCACCCTGGCGATGATGCGCGGTGGCTGGCTCGCCCCGAGCGTCAACGCCGAGCCGCTCGATCAAGGGCTAGAGGACTATCCTCCGGTGCTGGTGCCGACCGAGGCCCGCGTCCGCTACGCGCTCTCCAACTCGTTCGGCTTCGGCGGTACGAATGCCAGTCTGCTGCTGAGCGCCTCATGAAAGCAGAGCTCTCACGCCTCGTACGGATGCGCAGGGCGGCCGGCGCATTCCTGGTCGACGGCTTCTTCACCAGCGGCTCTCGGCTCGCGCAGCTGCACCCGCGCGCGCGTCCCGAGAACCACGGAGTGGAGGTCATTCGCGACATCGCGTATGCGCCCAGCGGCAAGAAGGAGCATCTGCTCGACGTGTATCGACCGGCGGATCGCAAGGGCCTCTTGCCTATCGTGATCTACGTTCACGGCGGCGGCTTTCGCATCCTGTCCAAAGACTCCCACTGGATCATGGGGCTCGGCTACGCGCGTCGCGGGTTCGTGGTGTTCAACGTGAACTACCATCTCGGCTCGGACAATCCGTTTCCTGCGGCGCTCGACGATTGTTCGCAGGCCTACGCCTGGGTGCTCGCAAACGCGCAGCGGTTCGGCGGTGACGTGTCTCAGTTGGTGCTGGCCGGCGAGAGCGCTGGCGCCAACCTGGTCGCCGCGATGACGGTCGCGGCTTGTTACGAGAGGCCCGAGCCGTGCGCGCAGCGCATCTACCAAACAGGGGTCGTGCCGCGTGCGACATTGCCTGCCTGCGGCATCTTCCAGGTGACCGACGTTGCGCGTTTTTCGCGCCGTCGATCGTTGCCCTCATTCATCGCCGACCGCTTGCAAGAGGTGTCCAACGGCTACTTGCCGACCGACCCGTCGATTGGCCTCGATCTGGCCGACCCGCTGCTGCTGTTGGAGCGCGGCGACGCTCCAAGCCGACCGTTACCGCCGTTCTTCCTCGCGTGTGGCACGAAAGACCCGCTACTCGACGATACGCGCCGCCTCGGTCACGCGCTCGCCGAGCTCGGCACCCGTGCCGACGTGCACCTGTACCCGGGCGAGGTTCACGCGTTCCACGCGCTCGTCTGGCGGGCGCACGCGAAACAGTGTTGGCGCGACACCTACGCGTTCCTCGATAGCGTGTTGGCGCGTCCGGCCGCAGAGGCCGCCACGGGTGCCGCGGCACGTCGCGAACCAGCTATTTGAGCCGAGTTTTTGGCCGTCAGCGAGACACTGTGGCTTCCTACAACTTGTGCGCCACAGCCGATTCTTCAACTGGTCCCTAGCTGCTCTCTTCGCAGCCCTGCCCTTCGTCGTCTCGACTGAAGCGCGGGCCGAGGAAGCCCCCTACGCAGAGCCCTCCGCCGAGACAGCCGACGACGCTGCAAGCGATGAGGCGGCACCGAAAACCAAGGTGGTGTCGAAGCACAAGGCCAAGCCGGCCAAGAAGAAGAAGGTCGCCACCAAGTCCAAGAAGGACAAGGTCGCTTCCAAGAAGGCGCCGATCAAAGACAAGAAGATCGCTGCCAAAGACAAGAAGGGCCAGAAGCCAAGCAAGGACAAGGCCCACAAGTCCGACCAGAAGCTCGCCAAAGCCGAGCCCAAGAAAGACAAATCCAACGCGGTGCTGTCGAAGGGTGTCTCGGACGAAGCCCACGAGCCGAAGGCCGACGAGCCCGCTCGCGACAAGTCGCACAAGAAGAAGCCGCGCCGCCCGCTCAAGCGCCGCGCCAAAGAAGACTGAGCCCTCACCGGCGCCACGACGAAGACCCTCCGCACTCGCGGGGGGTTTTTGCGTTGGTCCGCGCGCGAGAAGATATTTGCCGCCAAGGAGCTCATCCAGTGGGAGGGACGGCGCACTGCGGTTAGCAAGAATTTTTGGGTGAAGAATCGTTCAATTCTTCCGATCGCCAACAGCGATCGGAAGCAAGCTCGAAGAACAAAATCAACTCCACCCACAGTGAACGTCCGCTCGGCCGGATGAGCTCCTTGGCGGCAAATATCAGTCTGCCGTCTCAGCTCCGGCGGCGCAGGAACGCAACCAGGGCGAGGAGCCAACCGGCGGCGAGCCAGGGGCTGCTGCTGGCGCCGATGGCGCAGCCGCTCGAGCTCTCCGGGGCGGGTGCCGGAGCGTCGTCAATGCATACTGCGGCGATGCAGGACTGGCCGGCGAGGCAGAGCATGCCCTCGTCGACCACGCCGTCGCAGTTGTCGTCCAGGAGGTTGCAGGTCTCCTCGTCCGGGTCGCCGGGAAAACACGTCGCCGGATTGCAGGTGGAGGCCTCGCGTTCGCACCAGCCCTCCCCGCAACGCGGGCGCACGTATTCGTCGATGCGAGCGTCGCAGTTGTCGTCGAGGAGGTTGCAAATTTCCTCCGCACCGGGGTTGATTGTCGGATCGGCGGGAGCGCAGTCGCCGGGCTCGGCGGCATAGCCACGCGTCGGCACGCAGCCCATCACCGTGTCGCCGCTCGCGAGCTCGTCGTTGCCGTAATAGCCGTCCCCGTCCGCGTCGGGGTACAGGGGCAAGGGGATCGCGTCGTCGTCGATCTCGCCGTCGCAATCGTCATCCTGTTGATTGCAGACCTCGACCGCGCCCGGGTAGGCGCTCTCTTTCGAGTCGTTGCAGTCGCCCGACTCGAGCGCGTAGCCAATGGGAACCGCAGTGTCGCAGTGGATCAGGGTGTTGTCGGTACCGAAGCCGTCGCCGTCCTGGTCCCGGTAGTACGTCGCGGGCGTGCAACCGAAGACGAAGTCGAAGTTGGCGTGGTCACCCGCGTCGCCGCTCGAGCTCCCGTTGCCGTTGCCCACCAGCGTCGAGACGTCGAAGCGCACGGCGCCTGGCTCGCTCGGTGCCGTCCAAGTAAAGGTGAACGAGACGTCCCCGCCCGAAAGCGGCTTGGGCGAGGTGTGCGTGAGGCCGGCCGGAACGGCGGCCAAACCCTGGCCGCCGAGGGCTCCCAGCGTCCCTTCGTTGACGGCGATGAAGACGCCAGCGTTCTCTCCGGAGGCCGACGCGATCGTCACCGTGACGTTCACCTGCGCGCCAGGCGACCAGCTCGAGGGGCTGGCCGTGACCGCGATGCCGTGGTCACCAGCGGCGTGGCAGCCGGCACAGCCAGGACCGGACTGGCCCGCCGAATGGGCGAGCGCGGTCGATCCGTGTGCGCCGATGGCAACAAGAACGGCGACACCCGCTGGCAGCCTCCGCGCACGCATTCACGACGGATAGCAGGTCGGGGTTGCGGACGCTCAACGGGGTCCGCAGCCCGCTCGCTACTGCACAGCGTCGACGAGCCAGCCGTGACCAGACACCAGCACCTCTTCAGGGCTCGACCCGCCCTGCGATGAAGCGCCAGTTGCGTAGCCATTGGAGCCGCTGGCGAGCGTGAAGCCGTGGTCCCCGAAAATGTACGCCAAGGTTCGCGGCGGCAACGAGTCGAGCAGCTTCACCAGGATGCCGGCGATTTCGTCGGCCAACGCGTCGAGGCGCTCGTCGTAGGCGATACCTTGCGTGCGCAAGCGCGCTTCGACCAGGTCGAGCTTGATGATCTCGCGACCACCCATGCGCTCTCGGCGCAACGTCGAGACGCTACGTCCGCGTGTGATGTCCGGCTCGCTCGGCGGTCCGGGGACGTCACGCAGCCCGTCGACGCCGCGCGAGAGCAAATGCGTCTGCGTCGGCGTGGTGCTCGGCAGCGCGGCCCAAAGCACGGTCTTCTCGACGAGCACGGCGCGCTTCACGAGCGCGCTGCCGATCCGCTTCTCGACGCGCTCGCCGAGGTCGTAGCTCATCGAGTCGACCAGAATGAGCTTCACCGACCGGGCGCTGGAGAGTCGTGCGATGCGGTGCGCGACGTCCGGCGCATCCATCACCATCGTGGGGCGCTTGCCGGTCAAGCGGATCGCCTCGTAGGCAGCTTCGTAGCTCTCGGCGAAGCTCGAGCGCCAGTCTTCCACGATGCCGCGTGCGGCTTCGTCAGTCTCGCCGCGAGCGATCGCGCCCAGCAGCGGCACGTAGCGTTGCGCGTACAGCTTCTCGACTGTCGCCACTGGCTTTGGGCCCCGCGCTGCGTCGAGATCCATCGAGAAAGTGCGGTGCGTGGCGATGTGAAGGAGGCGGGCAGCCTGGTCGGCAGCTCTGCGTTCTTCCTCGATCGACAGCCTGGGGACGTGGGGCGTCCGCGAGCGCTCGAACACTGTCGGCACCACTGGCGACGGCAAGCCGCTGAGCGCTTCGTCGGAGAGCACGCCGGCGATCGCGAGCGCCTCTTCATCCAGCTGCAGGTCACCGTCGAACACAGGCTGAGGCAGAGGCGGCGCCGGACGCAGTGTTTCGGCGATCGGAATCGGCGATCGTGCCAGGGTGTCGACGCGCTCGGGCAGCTCCAGTGACGGCAGGGTGAGCTCCGGAGCACCATTGCCGCAATCGGAGTCGGAGTCGGAGTCGGAGTCGGCTGCGAGCGCGATCACCAGCGGTGAAGCCACGGATTCGTCATCCTCGACCGATACGGGGTCGGGCGTCGGCGTGAAGCTCGAGGTGAGCGACCGGGGCTCGCCCGAGAGCGGGGCGCTCGCGACCAAGCTGTTCAGGCTGGTCGGCGACCAGAGCTCCACGTCGCGGTCGCCTTCGTCGAACAGCACGACGAGCCGCAGGCGCTTCTCGGAGCGCGCCGCATGCATCCACGCCTGTACGACAGCGCCATCTTCGCGGCACAGGACGCTGCCGTCGCGCAGGTCACGGAGACTCGGGAAGGCGATACAGATACCGCGCACGGGCAGGGTGACCGCGCGAGCGATCTGGTCGTCGACCACCGCTCGGTAGTCCGCATCCTCGGAGACGGACGGCGGCATCGCGCCGCGCAACGCGAGCAGGGTCTCCATCTCGCTGTCGAACATGCGCGCGAGGCCGCCTCGGTTGAGGACGCTCGGAGCCAGGACGAGCGCCCGTGCCCGCTCAGCGTCGCGCAGCGTACGTGCGCGGTGCGGGAGGTCGGCGAAGCGCACAGGCGGCGGCAAGGGACGAATCGCTTTCCGTCGCTGCAGCGAGAGAGAGTCGACTGCTTCAGCGGGGCGCGCGGGTTGGGACTGAGTCATCGCGCATGACCGGTGCCAGAAAACGGACCAAATGGGCCAGTTTTCGGCGAACGTTCAGTAGAACTGACTCTCGCAGCGGCCCTTCCCGCCGTCTTCGCGGGCCTGGCACCAGCCGCCCAGCGCCTCACTGCAGCTTTCGCACAGGTACGGGCCGCAACCGGCAGCCACCCATGCGTCGTACGCGGCTTGGGCCTCTTGAATCTCGCTCACGTGGTTCTCGTTGACCACGATCGAAGCGCACCCGCACTGGTCGAGCAGAACAACGCTCGCGTCGCACTGAATCACCGGATCGAGCGGGCTACACGCCCTCGCGTGGTCGATCGCCGTCTCCCATGCGAGCGCGAGGTCTTGACAGTCGTTGCCTGGGCCGGTGCTGGTGGTCGCGCTGTTGCTGGAAGGTACGCTGGTCGAGGGTGCCCCGCCCACGGGGATGGTGGGCGCGTCGCCCTCCCCTCCAGCGCCGTCGTCGAGATCGAGCACGACGAGCCCACCGCAGGCGGCGCTCGACGAGCCAAGCGCGGCAATCAGCACAGCAAACGAGAAGCGCATGCTCGGATCTTGCCACCAAACGCGCCCCAGCGTGCCTCTACAAGCATCAAAGGTCCGAGCTGATCTTGGACCACTTCGGTTTGTCGCCGTCCAAGAAGCACGTCCAGTCGCCTTCCGGGTTTTGCGCCTGCACGAAGGCCAGCGCCTTGGCTACGCGCGTCTCGATGCTGTCCGGCGGTGTGATGTCGATCATGTCCGTGTGATCGACGCCCTCGAACGCCTCTAGCCTGCAGCCTTCGATGTCGTCGCCACAAATGCCAACGCCGTACGCAGACGAGTAACAAGGGTCGACCACATGGAAGCCGAAGCCGGCCAGCACCTTGCTGTGCTCGCTCGAGCCGCACGTCGTCGGGGTGCCAGCGCCGTGCAGATATACGACGAGCAAGCCTCGCGGTTCGACGCGGGTGTCGAGGTACGCGGGCTGCGTTCCGAGCACGAGCGCCGCCGCCGGATCGGCTTCCTCCGGCTTGAACGTCGTCTCGTACAGCTGGGGGTCGCTGGTATCGACGTTCGGACCTGGGTCCGGCACGCCTCCACTGCCGCCTTCAGCGCCCTGGCCTTCACCCGCGACGGGTCCATCGCCGCCGCCACCGATTTGGCTCGACGTGGTCGCGCCCGAGCCGCCGCTGCCCGGGCTGCCCTCCCCTGCGACGAAGACGTGTCGTCGCCACAGCCCGCCCACGCAGCACCGAACAGAGCGAGGGAGAACCAGCGGAGCAACTGCGTCATCGGCCCAGAATACGGGCTAATCGGAGGCGGCGTCGCGCTTGCCGAGCATTGCGACGAGGACACCTTTTTGCACCTTGCCCATCGCGTTCTTGGGTAGCTCGGGCAGCAGCAACACCTCGCGCGGAACTTTGTACGGCGCCAGCTGCTGTTTTGCCCAGGCTCGCATGGGCGCCGTTGCTGCAGCTGCCTCTGCACCGGCGCGCGCGACCACACAGGCCACCACGCGGTCGCCCCACTCGGCGTCGGGAACACCGACCACCGCCACTTCTGCGAACGGCTCGTACTCGCGCAAGACCTCCTCGATCTCCAGCGCAGACACCTTCTCGCCGCCTGTCTTCAGGATGTCTGCGCTCTTGCGACCCAAGAGGCGCACGTTTCCTGCAGCATCGCGAATCGCCACATCCCCCGTGATGAACCAGCCGTCGCGAAAGCTCTCCCGCGTGGCGTCGGGGCGATCGAAGTAGCCCGCAAACACGCTCGGCCCGCCCACCAACAGCTCACCGGGGCCATCACCGTCCACGCCGTCGTCGCCGACGATACGGATCTCGACAGTGGCGAGCGGGCTGCCGACGAAGCCCGGCTTTCGACCGCGCACGTCGAGCGAATTGGAGAGCGCGATGCCAATCTCGGTCATGCCATAGCGCTCGAGCGGGATGGCGCCGGCGAGCTTTCGCCAGCGCTCTGACAAACGCACAGGCAGCGCAGCCGAGCCGCTGGTCACCAGGCGCAGCGCACCGGCCGCCGCTGAACAGCGGGCTTGCTCATCGCTCGCGAGCGCATCGGCGCGATCCAAAATTCTCTGAATCATGGTCGGAACCGCCATGAAGACGGTCGCCGCGTCGAGCTCGCGCAACACGACATCGGCGTCGAACTTGGCGAGCATGCGAATGCTCGCGCCTGCCGTGAGCGCGCTGAGAAACGCGACCACGACGCCGTGCAAGTGATGCAGCGGAAGCGCATGCAGCAGCACGTCGCTGCGTGAGAGGCCCCATGCTTCGCAGAGCGCGGAGGTTTGTGAGAAGAGATTTTGGTGCGTGATGAGCGCGCCTTTGGGCCGACCGGTCGTCCCGCTCGTGTACAAGATCAGCGCGGGGCACGTGGCTGCGGGCAGCGTGCAGACAGCCGAGTCGCCACCTCGAGGCGTGGTCGCCAGCACCTCCAAGCCGCGCGGTAGACGCTCGCGGTAGCTATCGGACGCGAACGAGGCGCGCGGCCGACTATCGCTCGCGAGATAGGCAAGCTCGACCGCAGGCGCCGACAGCGGCAGCGGCACCGCCACTGCGCCCGCCAACAGAGTCGCCAGAAACGCGCGCGCCCATTCGATCCCGGGATCGAGCATGATGAGCACCCGTTCGCCCGCCAGGCCTCGCGACGTGAGATCGCGCGCCAACAGCTCGGCTTCGCGGAGGAGCTGAGAGAGCTGTATCGAGCCGCCACCGACGGTTTCGCAGAGCGCGCTCGTCGGCGCCGACAGCGCGACCGACAGCAGGCGTTCGCACAGCGGAGAGCGACCCTCGGGTGTCACCTCTCCCAAGCTACACCTCTCGCCGAACCATGGACTACACTGCCGCCACGATGAGTCGTTGTCCGCTTTTCATGGCTCTCTTGTGTGGCTCTCTCGTAACGGGCTGCGGCGACGCCACGCCGGGCACGCTTTCGGCGAAACCCGAAGCCACCACCAAGCCAGCGCCTACTTTGAAGCCGACCTCGTTGGCCAAGCTGGAAGAGATGCCGTCGCTCACGGTCGACGAGCTCGGGCCGTATCTCAATGGCCAGCGCCCGAAGCTCAGCGACCCGGACGGCCCCGCGAAGCTGAAGCAGATCGTGAGCGAGCTGCCCATCAAAGGCAAAGGCGTGACGCTGGCAATCCTGAAAAAGGCGAAGACGACCGACGTCGTCGCGGTCGTACGGGAGCTCGGCGCAGCCGGTGCACCCACTGTCACGATCAAGGTGGGCGACACGCGCAAAGACTTGCCGACCGAGCTGGTCGTGACGCCGCAGGGTCAATTCAAAGAAACGCCCGCTGCGTGCTCGATCGTGGGCATCATCACCGGCAAGCTGGAGACGGACATCTGGAGCGTGCAGGGCGGCACCGCGAAGAAGCACGTCAAAGGCATGGCTGGGCCAGACCTTTCGAACGCGGGCGAGAGCATCCAAAAAGACGTGAAGAAGTGCGACTCCAGGGTCGCGTTTTTCACCGCCGACGACACGCTCGATTGGCAGGTCACGCATTTGATCGGCGCCGCGATCAAAGTGAACGACACTGAAAAGAAGCTCGAGAAGCTGGTGCTGCTGGACGAAGTGCCGGTGCCGGGCAGGCCCGTGAAGGGCCTCTCTGCCGGCGCAAAGTAACTACTAGGCTCTGGCTCTAGGCTCTGGCCGAAGCCTGTGGCCTGAAGCCTGTGGCCCTCTTTCGCCGAGAATCACGCTCCCTGATTTAGCTACTTCTTGCCGCCCATCTGAATGCACTCGCCGTAGTGGGGGCTGCCTTTGGCGTTCTTGGCGCAGTCGTCGAACGCCTGCTTCGCCTCTTTCATCTTGCCTGTGCTCATGTAGGCCGAGCCCAAGTAGAGGTAGGTGAGCGCGTCGGCCTGGTCGCCCTTCAGCGCCTCGAGCGCTGCCTCGATGGCCGCCTTGTTGTCGCCGCGATTGATGGACGTCTCGGCCTTCTTTTTGAGGGCCTTCAGCTCGTCTGGCGACAGGGAGCCTGACGGCTTGACCTCGGCTTCTGCCGACACGGTCGCAGATGCAGTGGCTGACGCGCTGGCGCTGGCGTCGGCCGAGGCAACTGCGATCTCGCTGGCGACCGGCTCAGCTGTCGCAGCGGCAACCGGCTCGACTTTGGGGGGCTCGGGGGCTGCCGCGACTGCCGTTTCTTCGACCTTCGGAGGAGCCGCTTCTTGTGCGACCGCAGGCGGCGTCTGAGATACGTGCGCGTCGGCCGGCTTGCCCGAGAACAGCGCGCGACCGATGCCGAAGAGCACGACCAACGACGCGACCGCCACGACGCCGCCGACGATCTTGCGAGCACGACGCTGACGCTCGATCACCTCGGGTGAAAGTGGCGGCGGCGGCGGGTTCAAGTCGTCGTCGTGGTCGGCTTCAGTGACCGCGGGCGGCAACACGGAGAAGAACTCTTCTGCCATCGGATCGTCTTCGAGGCTGACGGCCCGGTGTCTCGCGCTGCTGTCGCTGAGCGCTGCGGTGCTGCCGAGAGCTGAGGCGCTGCTGTCGCTGAGCGCTGCGGTGCTGCCGAGAGCTGCGGCGCTGCTGTCGTTGTTGCCCTTCTTCTTCTTCTTTTTCTTGCCCTCGCGCCCATCACCGATGATGCCGGCGCTGCGAGCCGCTTCCGGAACAGTCACGCGCTCGGGGATCGACGGGGGCGCGACCTCTTCGACTGCCAGAGCTTCGACTGCCAGAGCTTCGACTGCCAGAGCTTCGACTGCCAGAGCTTCGACTGCCAGAGCTTCGACTGCCAGAGCGACCTGAGTCTGTTCGGCGAGCAGCTCTTGCGCGGTAGCGATTGCAGATGGCGGCTGAGCAGCTTCGAGCTGAACGGACGTTACGTCCACCTCTGGGGCGGGAGAGACCTCTGGGGCAAGCAAGACTTCTGGGACGGGGAAAAAGGGTTGGGTGGACGACGCGCTGGGCTCGCGGGGTGTGCCGGCGGGCGCTGACACGACTGCCTCAGAAACAGGGGCAGGCTCGGAGACTGCCTCTGGCGATGCCGCTTCGTCGCTGGCAGCGGTCAGGATTTCACCGCCGCTCGAGGGCTCGTCTTTCCACTCCAGGTTCTCGAGCGCTGCCTCCGGGGAGTTGGCCTCCTGGGGGTTGGGAGGGGGGTTGGAGACAGGAGCTTCACCCGTGATCGAGGTGCGTAAGGAGCGAGGCCGAAGCAATCGGTTGGCGGGACGAGAGGGGCGAAACCGCTTGGACATGAACGTCAGACCTCCGTTACGTCGCTAACACCCGATGGGTGGCGCCAGCGCTCGTTTCACATTTCACGCCAACAACAACAAGCAGAGCAAAGAGGGTTCTCGGAGCAAGCGCTTGCGGGAAGCGGATGGTGACGTTGCTGCGGCAGGCGGGGCATGGTTTGCCATGAAAATCACCGGCGCGCCGCGGGCTTGAGAGTGAAATAGTACAAGAGTGCGATTTTCGCGGAAGCACAAACTCGAGGGTTCACTCCACAATCTCCGGCCTCGGGCGCTTCGATCACCAGATCTGCACGACTGGCGGGCACTGCCACCCTGTGCCGGTCTGACGCTGATATCGTGGTCAGCTGCGCTTCGGCACCGTTCGGCCCAGGTGTTTGAGCACCTGCTGTAAATCCGACCAGACCATGCCGCGGATCTCCTTGGTGGGCTGCCGGAGCACGTAGGCAGGGTGAAACGTGGGCATCACCGGAATGGCGCCTTGGTACAGGCGAAAATTGCCTCGGGCCTTGGCGATCCCCTCGCCAGGGCCGAATAGCCCGCGCAACGCAGTCGCGCCCAGGGCGACCAGCGCCTTGGGCTGGATGACGCTCAGCTGCTCGGTGAGGTAAGGCATGCAGGAAGCCATCTCGCGCGGCTCTGGCGTGCGATTCCCAGGGGGCCTGCACTTCACGATGTTGCAGATGTAGACCTCGCGCTCGCTCATCCCCATCGCCTCGATCATCTTGTCGAGCAGCTGACCGGCTTTGCCGACGAACGGCAGCCCTTGCGCGTCTTCGTCGGCGCCAGGACCTTCACCGATGAACACCAGCTCTGCGTCCGGATTACCGCGCGAAAATACTGTCTGCGTGCGGGTCGCATGGAGCTCACACCTGGTGCAGCTCGCGACTGTCGTCGCCAGCACCGTGAGCTGGTTCAGTCGCTCAGCAGACCCGAGCTTGGGCTGATCGACGATCGGCGCTGGCGGTAGAACTGCAGACGGCAGCGCAGCGGCGAGCGGCCCGAGCCCCGTCGGCTTCGGCGCCGCTGCACCCTGCGGTTGCTCGACCGTCGTGGCGTACTGCGGATTCGGGCGCAGCGGCTTGAAAGCCGGCGGCATCGGCGGACCCGGGCGACCTTGCGGCCCAGGCCGGCCGCGCCCTTTCGGTTTCGGCGCGAGCAGCCCGGCGAGCTGAAATGGGTCTGCCTCGGTGACGAGCCCCTCCGAGCCAGCGTCTCGATGCCACTCGGCGAGCGCGCGCGCCGAAGCGACCAGAGACGCAAGCTCAGCAATCTCTTGCTGCGCAGCTTCGAGCGCGGAGTGCTCGTCCGGCATGGGTGCTCAGTGGTCGTTGGCTGCAAGCCAGCGCTCGGCTTCGAGCGCAGCCATACAACCGGTACCAGCAGCTGTGACGGCTTGCCGCCACACGTAGTCTTGCAGATCGCCCGCGGCGAAGAAGCCCTCGACGTTGGTCTTCGTGGTGCCCGGCACTGTCTTCACATAGCCGTTGTCGTGCAGCTCGACCTGCCCTTTGAACAAGTCGTTGAGCGGCGTGTGACCGATCGCGACGAAGAAGCCGGTGCAATCGACTTTCACCGATTCGCCTGTCTTCAAGTTCTTGAGCCGAACACCCGTCACGCGATCTTCTTCCACGCCGAGCACCTCTTCGACCCCATGGCTGTACATGATCTTGATCTTCGGATTTTTGAGCACGCGGTCTTGCATCGTCTTGGACGCGCGGAACTCGTCGCGACGGTGCACGAGCGTGACTGAGCTGCACAGGCCGGTCAGGTAATTCGCCTCTTCCATCGCGGTGTCACCGCCGCCGACGACGACCACGTCTTGATTGCGGAAGAAGGCCCCATCACACACGGCGCAGGCGCTGACGCCCTTGTTCTTCAGCTTCTCTTCGCTCTCCAGGCCGACGTAGTTCGCGCGCGCCCCCGTCGAAGCGATGATCGTCTTGGCCTTGAAGAAGTGCTCTTTGCCTTCTGAATCGAGCGCCCAAATCTCGAAGGGGCGCTTCGACAAGTCCACCTTGGTGGCGTCGCCAGTGATGATGTCAGTGCCCTGGTGAACTGCTTGCGCGCGAAAGCGCTCCATCAGCTCTTGGCCGGTGACCTTGTCGGGGAAGCCCGGATAGTTCTCGACCTCGGTCGTGAACATCAGCTGGCCGCCGGGGATGAGACCGCCGGCATTGAACCCCTCGATACACAGTGGCTTGAGGTTGGCGCGCGCCGCATAGATGGCGGCGGTGAGACCGGCAGGGCCTGACCCGATGATGATGACGTTGCGCACGTCGCTGTCGCTCATGCTCGTTCCTTTCGAATTCCCAGCTACTAAAAGCGCAGCGTCGCGCCGAGCGCAACCTCGTCGAGAGACGACGTGAAGCTTCCGCCGTTGACGATCTGCTGGCTTTTGAAATTGCTCGTGGCGTCACCGCTCAGGGCCCGCTGCGTGCCTTGGCCCAGGTTGTCGAGGGTGCCGTAGAAGGTATGACCGTAGGCGAGGTGCATGTCGACTGGTCCCAGGCGGACTGTTCCGCCAAGCGAGAGACCGGCCTTGTAGCCCATGTGAAAGTCGAGGTTCAGATCCTCGTCGCGCTGGCCCTTCGCCTCGAAAAAGCCACCCAAACGCGCCGCCAAGAAGTTCGGCATGATGGTCACGTCGCCGCCGAAGCGAATACCGAGCACGTCTTTCCAGTGGTGAGCGATGTCACCCTTCACCGGGACCTCGCCTGGCGTGCCCTTCACCAAAATGCCCGGGTCGAAGCGGATCTCGATCACGTCGACAGCGCTGTTGTTCGCCCAGGTCATGTCGACCTCGATGTCGAACAAGTCCTCGGACAGCGGATCGCGAACATAGCCGTCACGGGTGGCCCACGCTGGGTAGCGCCGGCCGTCGATTGGTGAGCCAGCCACATCTCCAGACAATGGGTGGTGATAGCGGCCGCCAATCTTCGCTTCCATCGGGATGTTGAACGTCAGGCTGCCGGCGTCTTCATCGACTGTCTTGTTGCAGTCGGGGTCGGCAGGCGTGCACGGGTTCTCGTTCTTGGTGCCGCCGGCGAGCCAGTAGTTGCTCTCCAGTGTCAGCTTCGTCCGCGCTCGAATGGCATCCGAAAATTTGTACCAAGCACCGAAATCGAAGCGCTTGTTGGCGCGCCAGCTCACGCCGGCCACCAAGCCTGGAATGAAAAAATCGTCAGCGACGAGGTTCGCTTTCACGTCTCGCGTGAAGTCGTCTTCGGCGCTCGAAGACGTCGACTCGGTGAAGGTCGTGAAGTCTGCGTGTGCGATGCCCCACACGAACCCGGCGCCGATCGACAGCTCGTCCGGGATGACCGCATAGCTGATCGATGCTGTCGGAAACAGCAGGATCGATTGCTGCGCCGTGAGCAAATAGCGATTGGGCGCCGGCTGCGTGCGAAGGTTGCCGGCAAGCTCGAAGTCGACCGACTCGGGCCACTCGACGTTACCGACGGCATGGGGCGCAACGACGGCGAAGCCGATTGCGAGGCCCTCGGTGATGCGAATCACCCCGGCCAGCTGCGGATTGGGAAACACCGAGGTGGTGCAAGTGTCTGCCTCCGGGCCGGCGGGATCACCGGGACCGGGGATGTTGTTGCCAGGCGAGATGGGCTCGGCGCCGTCGTCGACACGTGTGAAACACGAGCTGCCTACCATCAAGTGCGCACCGAGATGGATGCCCGACGCCTGGAACGACATCGCCGCCGGGTTCATGTACGCGGCCAGCGGATCTTCAGCGCGGGCGACCCACGCACCGCCACGACCCACCTGCACGACACCGGCGTCGGGGGAGTCGAGGCCGCTCGATGCCTGCGCCTCCGACGCAAACACCAACGGCAAGACACCCGCGAGGGCGACGAGCGGTCTCGTTCGACGAGCCATCTTCACTTGACGGGCGAGGCGCGCAGCGCAGCCTTGCCATCCTTGGCGTACACGGTGAACTTCACGGCAGAGCAGCTGTGGCGCGCGACGAGCGCAGCCTTGTTGCGCTCTAGCGTCCCCTTGAAGCGATCGAAGGTGAGGCCGTCGGTGTTTTCACCGCACTGCTTCTTCATCTTGACGAACTCCTCGTACACGAGCTTCCAGTCGGCGAGCTCGTCGACAGGGCTCGGTGCCGACATCGGCTGACTAGCGGGTGCAATCTCGCCGATCAAGGTGATGGCGCTGTTCGCGGAGGCCGCCGCAGGCGGTGGAGCAGGCGGTGCGGGCGCGCCGGGTCGAGACGGTTTCGGAACGACCTTGGCCACCGGCACCGACGGCTCGTCGCGGGGCAAGCCGCCTTGCTGTGACGGGCGGGCGCCAGGAGGTGCCGGCGGCGCTTTTCGTTCTGGTGCTCTCGGCAGCCCGGCGGCTGGTGTCTGCACTGGCGCGCTTCCCGCTGCATCGGGGACCGCAAACGCGCTCATCTGGGGCTGCGCCGGGAGCGGACCGATGACCGACTCGAGGTCGGCTGCGCGACGGGTAATGCCCCCCTTGGACAGCACTTTGTCGACGCCATCGTTCACGTCGGCGGCGATGCGTTTGTAGAGCCCGCGGAAGCGAGACGGCGCGAGGGTATCGACCTTGCCCACTGCGAACTCATGCGCAGCGCGCTTGAATGCGCGCAGCGGCAAGGTGTGCTCGATGATGCTGAAAATGAGGCCGAGCAGGCCGAGACCGACGGCGATCGCCACCAACACGGTTTGCGGCGCCCTGTCTTTGTCGGACTGATCTGCGGCCTTGAAAAAGTCGAGCGGCGTGGGCAAGAGCGTGACCCGGCGCGCCACGATGTAGCCAGAGCCGAGCTCCCATACTTCGCCCGGCATGCGGGTGTACACGAGGCCGACATCTTGTCGCGGCCGCCTGACCAACGAACGGCCCTTCTGGGTGTAGTCCTCGGTGACGGCCGCTTCTTTGATGTCGCTGTTCATCACGTCGAAGTCGGCGCTCTTGAATGCTTCGGTGTCGCTATCGGGCGAGGGACGAGTCGCGGCTCCCGAGCGATTGCCCTGGAAGTAGAACGCCACGTTTGCGCCGGTTCGCTCCGAGACCCGCTGCGCGAAGGCGCCGTCGACGATCGTGAAGCCGATCACTGCGCCGATCGGCTCACCACCGCCATCGCGCTCGACAGGGCGAGCGACGATACGGGTGAGACCTCGATCCGTGATCCACGCGTCGTCGCGTACCCAGCCTGCCAGTGCATCGGCTACGACTGCGTGACCGCCGAGATTCCAGTCTTTGTCGTCGCGGTGCGCGTAGTTCCACTGACCGACGACACGACCATCGGCGTCGACAGCGAAGATGGCGAAGAATTTGGAGTCTTCAGGGATCTCTTTTGCGGCCTTGGTGAGCGCGTTTCTCGCCTTCTCGCGAACCTCTTTGCTGACCTCGTCGGCCTCGCTCGACTTGGCGAGCGCTTCTCGAAGATCAGGCGTGAGCGAGACGGGCAAGAGAGCCGCTGCTTTCGTGCGCGCGTCGTCTTTCAGAAACCAGCTGACGGCACTGGCGTCGGCGCTGAGCGCCTCGTTCATCCAGCGCTCGGTGTGCCGATTGTAGAACCCCTGGGCGACGAAGAGGATGCCCGCTGCCGCAGCGAGCGCAAAGCTGAGGATGAGGTACCAGAACCTCGAGAGCAGCATGGTTCAGCCACCCCCCTTGGCAGGGTCTTTCTTGTCGTCTTTGGGGTCCTTCTTTTCGGGCGCCTTCTTGTCCGGACCTGCTTTCAGCGGGTCTTTGAGCGGCTGCTCAGCTGGCGCTGCCTTCACCTCGAGGGGCAACAGCTCGCCCACCTGTTTGCCGCTGTAGTACGCCGCCAGCGTGTAGGTCCCCGGCTCGAGCTCGAGCTTCTCGAAGTCACCCTTGCGATTCGGGAACAGCGCCTTGTGTGTGCGAGGCTCGACCACGACCCACGATCTCAAGCCCGGCGAGATCTCGTCGCGAATTTCGTAAACACCGGGACCGGGTGGCGTCCACGCGCGCTTGTGCGATTCGCTGCCCGCCTTCTCTGGCGTCATGGTGCCGCGCGTGAGGCCGCCCTTCCCGGTCACTTCGTAGATCGCGTGATCCCAGGGATCGTGGTTCTCGAACAAGATCTCCTGTTTCTCCGCCACCACCAGCGTCACGTGCGAAGTGCGACCGCCTTCGACGACGACACGGATCGGCTTTTTGAGCGGCTCGGCCTTGCCTTCGCCGAGCACGACGATGCACATTTCTTTCGACAAATTCCCGCGCAAGATTCGCGCATCTGCAGGGACCGACGGCGATGGCTCGCGAAACGTGTAGCGATGGGAGCCGGGGTCTTTTGCTTCGTTCCAGACGGGATTGAGCAGGTCGGAAGTATTGACGACCTTGCCCTTGACCGTGGCCGCGAGTACCCCCGAAGGAATCACGACGGCGAGAGCGCCTACGAGCCACGCGCGTCTTCTGCTGGCAACCATCGGACGCGAAGCTACCAGAGTCACTCAACCTGGAGCCAAACGAACTTCGCCCGCCAGATTGCGCGGCTGCCAAGCGCGGGAGCGGTGCAGTGCCGCCAATAAAATCCGCGGAGCAACTCTTGGCAGACGCGCGCGTCACGCGCTTGGAGAAGAGTTCGGGAGAAGAGCGCATCCGAGCTGCGGGAATAGAGCAAGCGGGGCTGGGGCCCCGCGCGCAGCGCCCCGGGGTGGGGCCCCGTCTGCGCCTCACGCAGATGGCTGGCGCAGCCCCCGCAGACAAACAAATGGGTGAACGGGCCGACCATCTCTGGTCGACCCGTTCGTAAAGTTCCGGACCGCTACATCGTGGCGCATCGACCTGAACCCCTAGCAAGTTTGCTAGGTGGGGGCGTGCGGGCCGCTTTAGGCTTCCCAGTGAAAGATTCTGGGCCTGCTCACCACGGCTTGAATGCTACCCCCTGGTCAGTGCTTACTCGGGATTCTTATGTCGCGGGCTCACGAATGCGGCAGACGGAACCAACTCAGAATAGGTCATGATGCGCGCGAGTCAACGGCGCTCACGCGCTTCCAGATCGACTTTCAATTTTTCGTAGATCCCACCGAACGCGCCGTTGGACAAAAGCGCGACAGTGTCGCCTGGCTGCGCGCCGCTCACGATGGTTGCGACGATGTCGTCGACCGAAGACGCTACACTCGCAGGAACGCCACGCTCGGTGACGACGCGCGCGATCGCTTCGAGATCGAGCCTCGCCTCGACCGGAATGTCGGAGCGGCCGAGCGGCGCAAACACGACCCGCGTCGCAGCGCCGAAACTCGCACCGTATTCCGCTTGGTGAAGTGAACGACAGGCGGTGGCGCTGCGCGGCTCGAACACCGCCCAGAGGGCGCCGTCGCGGTGCTTGCTGCGCAGCGCAGCGAGTGTCTCGCGCACGGCAGTGGGGTGATGCGCAAAATCGTCGTACACGCGCACACCGTCGGCGAAGTAGAGCAAATCTTGTCGGCGCCTTACGCCTTCGAATGTTTCGAGCGCGGCGAGCGCCAGCTTGACGTCGACGCCGAACCCTTGAGAGCAAGCGGCCAGCGCAGCGAGCGCGTTGCGTAGATTGTGCTCACCGGGAACGCCGAGCCGGCTTCGACCCGCGGAAACGCCGCCGACGAACAGATCGAACTCGGTCGTGCCGATCACCGGCGCCGCCAGCCAATGGGGCGGCGCACCGTGGGTGTCGTCGTCTGCCAGCGCGTAGAATGCGAGCTCGCATTTCGCCTCGCGCGCAATCGCGATCACGTGCGCGTCATGCGCGCTGGCGACGAGCAGACCCGCCTCCGGAATGCGCTCGACGAAGCCTCGAAACGCAGCGTCGTAGGAGGCAGCGTCAGGGTAGATGTCGATGTGGTCGTGCTCGATCGAAGTGATGATTCCGACCTCGGGGCGGTAGTGCCAGAACTTCGGCGTCTTCTCGAAGAACGCAGTGTCGTACTCGTCGCCTTCGACGACGAAGGGCGTGCGACGCGTGGACGGGCGACCACCGGAAGAAGCCAGCTTGCGCGGGCCCGGCACACGAAAGCTTGTCTCGAAGTTTTTGGGTAGGCCGCCGATCAAGAAGCCAGGGTCGAGCCCAGCCGCATGAAGAATGTGGGCACACATGGCGCTGGTCGTGGTCTTGCCGTGGGTGCCGCCGACCACCAACGGGGATCGCCCGTCGAGCGCGATCTCGGCCAACGCGTGCGCCATCGACGATACGCGCAAGCCGCCATCGATGGCCGCGCGAGCCTCGGGGTTCTGCGGGCGGCAAACGTTGCCGACGACAACCAGATCAGGGCGCGGCTCGAGGTGTTTCGCGTCGAAGCCAGCATGAAGCTCGATGCCCCAGCGCTCCAGCGCCGGCCCCATCGGCGGGTAAAACGCGGTGTCGGAGCCGGAGACGTGATGACCCATCGCCTTGAACAGGCCGGCGAGGGCGCCCATGCCGGTGCCGGCCACAGCGACGAGATGGACGCGCATCGTCTTCTTTTGGCGCGGCGGCCCCATCTGGACAAGTTTGGCGCTCAGGATTGGCAGCTCGGGCAATACGAGCTCGAGCGCGTGGCGATCACCACACGCCGAATCGGTTGGGCGCAGGTGTGGCATGCCTCGTCTTCACGGCCATAAACCTTGCGTTCGTCTTGATAGCCGCCGTCTTTTCCGTCCGGACGCAGGTAGTCGCTGATGCTGGAGCCACCCGTCTCGATGCTGCGCAGGAGCACCTGCTTGACCGCCGCGGCGATGCGCTCCCACTCGGCCCGCTTCACGCGCTGCGCCGGTCGCAGCGGCCTCACCCCTGCGAGGAACAAGGCCTCGTCTGCGTAGATGTTGCCGACGCCAGCCAACACACTCTGATCGAGCAGCAGGGTTTTTACCGGGGTCTTTCGCTTCTTGCCGGCGGCCTCGAGCTCGGACGCCACCACCTCGAGCGCGTCGGGGCCCAATAGATCGAGGCGCTTGTCGCTCTTGCCCGGACCCAGGAGCCGCACCTTGCCGAATTTGCGAACGTCCCGAAAGAAGATGTCCGGCCCACCGTCCTCGAACCGAAAGTGCATGTGGGTGTGAAGATCCGCTCGGAAGCCAGGCTGCGCCTCCGGGGAAAGCGACGAGCGGGCGGTCGACGACAGCAGCCGCGGGCTGACCGCTTCGCTCGAGAACAGCTGACCAGTCATGCCCAGGTGCAGGAGCAGACGCGAGCCGTCGCTCAAATCGGCCAACAGATACTTGCCGATGCGATTCAGCTCGCCCACCGACTTGCCGGGCAAGGCACGACGCAGCAGGGCTGGCGGGCTCAGAAAGAAGTAGCTCGGCTTGGAGACCGCCACGTCGCGAATCACGCGCCCGACGAGCAACGGCGAGAGCACGCGGCGGGTGACTTCGACCTCGGGCAGCTCCGGCATCGGGCCCGAGTCTGGCGCCGGAGGCTGGCTCGCGCCAAGTGAACAATTGCCTTGTCCGTCGTGGTAACAGTCTGCTTGACCGCGTCCGGTTCGTCTTAGGAAAATCATGGCCGCCAATTCTCCCCCCCAGCCCCCGTCATCGAATGACGGGGGAGCGCAGAAACCCCAGCCCGGTTCGGCGCCGACGAAGAGAGAGATCGCGCGCTTCGACCACCGTGAGGTCGAGCCCCGCTGGCAACGTCACTGGGAAGAGAACCGCACGTTCGAGGCAAAGCGGCGCCCGGGAAAGAAGAAGCGCTACCTGCTGGACATGTTCCCGTACCCCTCTGGAGACGGCCTGCACGTCGGCCACCCGGAGGGCTACACGGCCACCGACATCGTCGCCCGCTACGCGCGCATGCGGGATGAAGACGTGCTTCACCCGATGGGTTGGGACGCCTTCGGTCTGCCGGCCGAGCAACACGCGATCGAGCACGGAACCCCCCCGCGCTCGACCACCGAAAAGAACATCGCTACCTTCCGCCGCCAGCTGAAGATGCTCGGCTTCAGCTACGACTGGTCACGCGAGCTCGCGACCACCGACGTCGAATACGTCCGCTGGACACAGTGGATCTTCTTGCTCTTGTTCAAGCGCGGCCTCGCCTACCAGGACGAGATCCCGGTGAATTGGTGCCCGGCGCTCGGCACTGTGCTGGCAAACGAAGAGGTCAAAGACGGCAAGAGCGATCGCGGCAACCACCCGGTCATTCGCGCACCGCTCCGGCAATGGATGTTGCGCATCACGCAATACGCCGATCGCCTGGCTGAAGACCTCGCCGACGTGCAATGGCCGGAGGGCACCCTCACGATGCAGCGCGAATGGATCGGCCGCTCCGAAGGCGCCGAGATCCAGTTCGCCGTCGACGGAGCCGACTCGACCATTTCGGTGTTCACCACCCGCCCCGACACGCTGATGGGCGCCACCTATGTCGTGCTCGCGCCGGAGCACGCGCTGCTCAAGACGATCACCTCCGATGTGCAGCGCGCCGCCGTCGACAGCTACGTCACGTCGACGCGCAGCAAGAGCGACCGCGATCGCATGGCGCACACCAAGACGAAGACAGGTGTCGCCACCGGCGCCTTTGCGGTGCATCCGATCTCCGGCGACAAGGTCCCGATCTGGGTCGCCGACTACGTGATCGGCACCTACGGCACTGGCGCCGTCATGGCCGTGCCCGCACACGACGAGCGAGACTTCGAGTTTGCCAAGGCGTTCGGCTTGCCGGTGGTCGAGGTCGTCAGCCCCGACGGCAAGCTGCACGGCGAGCTCACTGCGGCCTTCGTCGACGACGGTGTCTCCGTGCAGAGCGGCGGCGATTTCGACGGTCTACCCACCGACGTCTGCAAACGCACGATGGTCGCGAAGCTCGAGGCTCTCTCGCGCGGCAAGGCCCGCGTCACCTACAAGCTGCGCGACTGGGTCTTCTCTCGTCAGCGCTATTGGGGTGAGCCGATTCCGATCTACTTCCCGATCGAGCTCCCGGACGGAGGCGACCCGACGCAAGGTGCCCGCGCGATCATTCGCTTCGACCAGCCCATCGCGGTCGAGGAGAGCGAGCTGCCGCTGCGCCTCCCGGAGCTCAGCGACTACAAGCCCGGCGACGACCCTGCTGGCCCGCTCGCGCGCGCATTGGATTGGCGCTTCTTCAAGAAAGACGGCCAATGGTTCGCGCGCGAGACCAACACGATGCCGCAATGGGCGGGCTCGTGCTGGTACTACCTGCGCTTCACCGACCCCAAGAACGCCACCGCGGGTTGGTCGAAGCACGCCTACGACGAATGGATGCCTGTCGACCTCTACGTCGGCGGCGCCGAGCACGCAGTGCTGCACCTCTTGTATGCGCGCTTCTGGCACAAGGTGCTGTTCGACGCTGGCTACGTCAGCGACAAAGAGCCGTTCAAGAGGCTCGTGCATCAAGGCATGATCTTGGGCGAAGACGGCGAAAAGATGAGCAAGTCGCGCAAGAACGTCGTCAACCCGGACGACATCGTAGAAGCGCACGGCGCCGACTGCCTGCGCATGTACGAGATGTTCATGGGCCCGCTCGAGGCCATGAAGCCGTGGCAGTCGGGTCAGATTCAAGGCATCGTTCGCTTTCGTGATCGCGTGTGGAACGTGTGCTCTCGCGCTACGGATGCCTCCGTCGACGAAGAGACGAATCGGCTGCTCCACAAGACGGTCAAGAAGCTCACCCACGATTATGAAGCGCTCTCCTTCAACACCGCTATCAGCGCGCTGATGGTGCTCACCAATCACCTAGGCGCGCTGGCCGAGGTGCCCAAAGCCGCCGCCGAGACGCTCGCCTTGTTGATCGCGCCGATGGCGCCCCACTTGGGTGAAGAGCTGTGGAAGAGCTTCGGCCACCCCGCCTCGCTCGCCTACGCGGCTTGGCCCAGCTACGACGAGGCCCTCACCGTCGACGACGTCATCGAGTTGCCGGTGCAGGTCAACGGCAAGGTGCGTGGTCGCGTGATGCTGAGCCGCACCGCGTCTGAAGCAGACGCGAAGACGGCCGCAATGGGGGCAGAAGGCGTGCCGCTGTTCACCGACGGCAAGACGGTGAAGAAGTTCATCTACGTGCCCGGCAAGATCGTCAACCTCGTCGTCGGCTGAACCGACAGCATGTCGGCCCAACGATCGCGTCTCTTGCGCATCGCTGGGCTCGGCTTCGTGCTGTGGTTGTTCGCTTCTTGGCTCGGGTATTTCGGTGACGTCGCGTCACAGCTGGTTGCGCTCGGCGCCGCGACGGTGGTGCCGCTCGGCATCGCCGCCTCCGCCAGCGACGCCTATCCATCCACCACGCTCGCCAGGCTGGCGCTGGGCTTCGTCGCGATCGGCTCCCCACTCGCGCTCGCGAGCTTCTTGTTTCCGCGGGGCGCGGCTGCGAATGCATTGGCGCTCGCGTGGCTCCTGGCGACGCTGGTATCGGCAGCTTGGGCATTGGGGCGCATCGCGCGCCGCGGCTTCTTGCCGATCGAGGAGCTGGCCATCGACATGGGCCATCTGTATCTACCGGTGGGCGCCGTCTGGTTGACCGCTTCGCGCGGTGGCCATGAGCTTCTGGGGTTCCGAGAGCCGGTGGTCACCTTCACCGCGGCCCATTTCCACTTCGCTGGTTTCGCGGCGCCGGTGATCGCAGGGTTGATGGGTCGCGCGCTCGGCCTCCGCCGTCACCCGAGCCGGCCGACGCACGGCATCGCGGAGGGCCATTGGCCCAAGCTGGCGAGGGCATCGATCGTGGTCGTGATTCTCGGGGTCCCGTTGGTCGCCGCGGGGATTCAGTTTTCGCGGCATCTCGAGGCGCCAGCTGCCATTCTGTTGGGTGCTGGAATGCTGGGGACCGGTGCTTGTCTGGCCAAGATCGCCTGGGGCCGGGTCCGCGCCAAAGGCTTCGGCGAGTTCATCACCGGCGTGTTGCTGTTCATCTCCAGCGCTTCGTTGGTGCTCTCGATGAGCTTCGCGGTGCTCTTCACGACCACCGGCAGTACGACGCAAGGCGCTGCCGAGCCGCTGATCCCTTTCGCCACGATGCTGCGGTACCACGGCATCGTGAACGTCTTCGGCTTCGCGATGGCTGCGCTGCTCGCGTTCACCTTCGTTGAGGCAGCGCCGCGCTTCGTGCTGCCGGACGTGCGCTGGCCGAAGCTCGCTGCCAAGGGCTTCGTGGGCCACGACTATTTCGAACGCATCGGCGCGATCGACGATTCGTACGAGGTGCTCGGCCAGATTGGGTCGCTGCGCGACATCGGCGGCCGTGATCTCGATGTCGACAAGGTTCACCCTGCGGTCCGACGGTTCTACGAGTCGACCAGTCGGTTCGGTTTGGTGGTGACTCCAGACTGGCAGCCTCTGTTTCGAATGAGCGGGCGGCTCTTCGCAAAGCTCGCTCGCCGCCTGCTCGGAAACCTGGAGCTGCCCACCGAGCCCGAAGTGGCCGACGGGATCACTACGCGGATCTTCCCATTGCGTGCAAGCGTGGACGGCAGACTCGGCGCGCGCGGCTATGTGCGTTCATACACCGGCAGCGAGGGCACTCGCGCGAACTACGTGGCCTCCTATGCGACGATTGACGCCGGGAGCCGCATTCATCTCGCCGCCGCGTTTCCGCTGCCATTTGCCTGTTTGGTTGCGATCTTGCGGTTCGACCCCGGGCCCAACGAAGGCCTGATGGTGACCAGCTCACCGCGCCCAGAAGAGGGACCAGCTGGCGAAGGAATCTACCTCTCGACCCCGCTCGGCGTGCTGCGCCTTCCGATGAACGAGCGCGTAGAGGTTTGGCCAAAGGCAGGCTCGGCCGAGCTCGTCGCGAAGCACGAGCTGCGCGTCTTCGGCGTGCTCGCGTTTCGCTTGCACTACGCCATTACCGAGGTCGCAGAGAGCCCGGAGACGGCCAAGGGCAGAACCTCGCCGGCCGCGTCGACCCAGGCCCCGATCACGGGTCCACGTTTGTCCTGAAGCAGAACCGCGAGGAGGAAGATCTCGGTGCTGTTGGCCTCACCGACTCGGGCCGCAGCTTGCGCACCTCGCGGTACCTGTCGCCATTGCTTGCGCGATTCGGGCGCAGTCGAGCCAATGCACGACCTCCGCGGGCGACCCTTGCCACCAATGACCGGGGAGCACGGACTGCGTGCTCGAGCGTTTTGCGGCACCACGGTCGCAGCAAGGCCGAGCATGACGCGGTCTCCGAGACCTCAGCGACGTGAAGAGCAACGTCACGCCGAACGTGATCGCGCTCACATCGACGGCATCGTCGCCTACGTCGCGTCGGGACTCTCCAACGGTCGGTCCGAGGGCACCAACGGCAAGGTGTCGGACGATTCTCATAGTTGTGCCGACCACATCGACGGTCTCCCCCATGCGCGCTCATCATCGCCAAGAGGGCAACGGTCCGACCGGCGTGCTGTGCGGGAGCGGGCGCGTCGATCGCCCAGCGCCAGGCAGCGCACGACGCGCTCGTCCTCGGCGATCAGGTCGACCGGCTCACGCTGGAATCCGAGCAATCCGCAGGTGATGTCGTGTCCGCGGCGAGGGCGCCGGGGTACCGGCTCAGTAGACGTGGAGGTCTACGGGCACCACCTTCGCGATCGCCACGAAGTCCCGGTCCCGCGTGAGCAACGTGTGGCCGTGGACGTTGGCGGTGACGGCAATCGCCAGGTCGATCATGTGGGCTTGTACTCCCTGACGGGCGAGCCCGCAGCGCGCCTCGGCCACGCGTTCCCACAAGTCGACCGGCTCGGTCAACACGGCCAGCGCCCGCAGCCGGGTGCGCACGAGGTTGAAGGCAGCCAGCGTGAGAGCGCCTGACGCCACCTCGGCGACGATGGGGCCCGAGACGGCCGCGCGGTCGAGAACGAGCAGCGGGTCGACCCGGGCGGCCGCATCGCCTTTCCCTCGAAAGAAGTCGATCCACACGCTGCTGTCGATGAGGACGTCGCTCACCGCTTGTCGGCCCGTGATCGCCTGAGATCGACCTCGAGCTTCACTGTCCCCGCCATGCGCCGGAGCGCCTCGCGCTCTGCCTTGCGGATGAGCTCTTCGAGCCCGGCGAGCACGGTCGCGCGCTTGCTCCGCAGCGACGCGGCGCGGAGCGCACGGTCCATCAGCTCATCGGGGATATCGAGTGTGGTACGCATGTACAAAGCATATGTTCTGGCTGCAGAGTATGCAAACGTGAGGCGCACCGCGGGCTACGTGGTTCACGGGGAGGCCGACGCCAAAGGCTCAGGGCGTGAGCGCTGTGGCGATCGTCTCGATGCCGAGGAACATGGGCAGCGGCTCCGAAACCAAAAGGCCCTCGCGGACGCCTTCGAGCGCCTGGAAGCCGAGGCTCTCGTAGAACGGCACCGCGTCGGGCTTGGCATCGGTCACCACACCCACGCAGCCAAGGCGATCGCGCTGCTCAAGCGCCAAGCCGAGGACATGACGCAAGAGCGCTCTCCCGATGCCAAGGCGTTGCGCCCGCGTGTCGACGCCGAGGCGCGCCAGCCGCACGATCGGTAACGGGTAGCTCGGCAGTCGCTTCCTCAGACGCGCGCTCGGCACGGATGCGCGCTCGATCGAAGACGGCGCGACCGTTGCAAAGCCGACGATGCGTCCCTGGACCAGCGCCACGTACGTGACAGCCAGGTGGAGCTTGAACTGGTTCTGCCCGGCGTAGTGCTCGAGGAAGCGATCTAGGTCGGCCTGGCCGCAGGAGAATCCGCTGCGGTCGTCGTCACGAGCGAGCGCGCGGATCTCAACGGTCTTGGCCACGCATCAGCTCGCGAAGCGCCTCTGTCGGCGCGGCATGGCTCTCGAGCAGAGTGACGACGCGGTCGAACGCTTTGTCGTCGAGCACCATGCGCGCCGGGATGAGAGCTTCGTCAGGTAGCTCCCTACGCGCTTCCATGAAGTAGAGCAGCGCTTGCTCAACCACGAAGTTCTTCTTGAGCCCGTGGCTCTCAGTGAAGCGATCGAGTTTGTCCTTGGTGGCGGCGGACACGGTAGCCGAGATCTGCGACTGGTCGCTCATGAGCGTCTCCTGAGGTCGGCCATGCTCAACCATGCTTTACCACGTCCGCCCATGGAAAAACTAGCACCGCCGACACCCGCGGCAAGAGGTCTGGCGCAGGGCGGGGCGGGTGCCGCGACGCGTGCCAACTGGTACTCAATCTCATCGGCTTGAACGAGGATCACCTGGCAAGCGCGTTGGTCGCCCGAGCGTTCGTCGATCTGGACAATGAGCAGGGGTGGCACGCCGGCGTGGACAAGCACCGCGTCCCGACTAGCGTCCGCGTTGACGAGGGCTTCTCGGCTGTCTCATGGTACGTTGACGTCTGGACGCCCGCAGCAGACGCCTTCAGCTGGAAGATTGAGCCCGCGACTCTGCTTGTGTCACCGGATCTTGCCAGTCCTCCGACGACAGCGTCAAAGCCGCCAACCGGATAGTCAGACTGCGACGCGCGCGTTGAGTTCGTCCCTCGCGAGCCCGCACCCTCCGATGGATGTGCCTTTTCAAAGCGGCTATCCGCCCCAGCGCGTGCCGTTCAGCCCCGCACGATGGTGACGACAGCGAAGGCGACGTACAGCGTCACCGCGATGCCCCCCTCGTGACGCGAGATGGTGCGCTCGCTGCGGATGAACATCGCGGCGATGCCCGTCATGAACACGAGCGCGAAGAGATCGACGCCGAGCGTGTGCAGCGGCGCTCTCAACGGACCGGCAAGGGCCGAGGCGCCGAGGCAGAGAAGAACGTTGAAGATGTTGGAGCCGACGACGTTGCCCACGGCGAGGTCGGAATGGCCGCGACGAGCGGCGATCACGCTGGTCACGAGCTCGGGCAGCGAAGTTCCGACGGCGACGATGGTGAGCCCAACGAGGCGTTCGCTCAGGCCGAACGTGCGCGCAACCGAGACGGCGCCAGCGACGAAGATGCTCCCTCCCACGAGGAGCACCGCCAAGCCGACCGCGGCCGTCAGCATGGCCCGCAAGGAGCCGACCGGTTTCGGCGCTCCCGCGGCATCGGCGGCCTCGCCGGCGCTGGTCGCGTCGATGCGTGCGGTCGCCTGAACCGACGCGGCACGAGCCGCGCGTACCATCCAGCCCGTGTAGCCGACCGCGACAACGAGCAGTGCCGCCCCCTCCCATCGGCTCACGATGCCGTCGACGAGGAGCAAGGGAACGAGCGCCGTGCTCGCGACTAGGACCGGCAGCTCGCGACGACGCAGGGCCCGATCGACGCGTGCCGGTCTGATGAGAGCAGCGACGCCGAGGATGAGCCCAATGTTCGCGATGTTCGAGCCGATGACGTTGCCGAGCGCCACCTGGCCATGCCCCGCGCTCGCAGCCTCCACGCCTACGATGATCTCGGGCGCGGAAGTCCCGTACGCCACCACGGTCAACCCGACGAGGAGCTGCGGGACGCGGAGTGCCAGCGCCAGCGCGGAGGCCCCACCGACGAACCACTCCGCGCCGAAGTAGAGAAGCAGACCGCCACCGAGGAGCTGGATCCACTCGTTCACGCGTTCTCCAGCGCAAGACGCCGCGTTCGCCGTCGCACGATGAGCTTTCGCAGCTCCTCGACCCACAGCACCAGGCTCGCAACCGCGCCGATCGCGACGACCTCCTTTAGGCTGAAGGGGACGGTGTGGAAGACCTCGTTGAGGGCCGGCAGGAAAACGACGGCGGCGTGGAGCACGTTACCGAGGACGAGGCCACCGATGAGCCATGGGTTCTTGAGGATGCTGAGATTGAGCGCGGAACGCGTCTCGGAGCGGCAATTGAGCACGTTGAACCATTGGCATACGGCCAGCACGGTGAACGTCTCCGTCTGGACTTGCGGGAATGACACACCAAGCGAGAGTCGATAGACGAACCATCCCAGGGTGGACCCAGCGATGGCTGGCGTCATGAACGCCATGCGTGAGAGCAGGATTCGGGTGATGAGCGGCTCGTGCGGTGAGATGGGCTTCTGCTGCATCTCGTCGCCTTCAGCGGGCTCCATGATGAGGTTGACGGTTACGGTCCCCTCGGTGACCAGGTTAATCCAGAGGATCTGCACCGCTGCGAGCGGCGGTGGGTAGCCGAGAATGAGCGCCGACAGGAGAACCAGAACCTCCGCCATTGACGTCGAGAAAAGGTACAGGACGACCTTCTTGATGTTGCGGTAGACGACGCGCCCCTCTTCCACCGCCGCGACGATGGTTGCGAAGTTGTCGTCGGCGATAACGATCTTCGCCGCCTCCTTCGCGACCTCGGTCCCCGTGATGCCCATTGCGATGCCGACGTCGGCCTTCACGAGCGCCGGGGTGTCGTTCACTCCGTCGCCGGTCATGGCCACAACCTCGTGCTGCTTCTGGTAGGCAGCGACGATGCGAAGCTTCTGCGCCGGGTGGACCCGCGCGAAGACCGAGATGCGCGCGATGCGCTCGGCCAGCTCCGAGTCCGACATCTGCTCGAGCTCCCGCCCGTCCACAGCGACGTCACGGTCTCGAGCGATGCCTAACTCCTTGGCGATGGCGTAGCCGGTCGCCTTATGGTCGCCGGTCACCATGACCGGCTTGATTCCGGCTTCGCGGCACCGCGCGACCGCGTCCTTCACCTCGGTGCGAGGCGGGTCAATCTGGCCGACCAGTCCCAGCAAAACGGCCCGGTCACGGAAGCCGGCGAAACCGAGTCGCCCGTCTATCTCCGCGTCCTCGATGACAGCAACCGCGAGCACCCGCAGAGCCTCGCCGGCCATTCGCTCGGCGGCCGCGCGCATCGCCTGGCGTCCATCCTCATCCAGCGGATCGTCGGCCCCGTTTCGGCGAGCGGCGCGGCAGAGCTCGAGCACCTCCTCCGGAGCCCCCTTGAGGAAGACACGCTTGCCTTCCTTCGTCTCGTGTTGGGTTGCCATCATCTTTGAGGCTGAGTCGAACGGGATTTCCGCCCGGCGCGGGTAGCGACCCCGCAGGTCGGCCGGGAGAATGCCTCCCTTGATGGCCACGGTGAGGAGCGATACCTCGGTGGGATCACCGATGGGCTTCCAGCGCGGCTCCGACTCCCCCGGCCCCTGGAGCTGGGCGTCGTTGCACAGCGTGACCGCTTCCAAGAGCGCACCGAGCTCGCGGTCCATGGCAGGGTCCACATCTCGATCACCCTCGGCGAACGTCCCGGTCGGTTCATAGCCGATGCCAGTGACAGCCACCTGTCGCCCGTCCGGAAGAACGAGCGCCGTCACGGTCATCTCGTTTCGGGTCAGCGTACCGGTCTTGTCGCTGCAGATGACGGTGGTCGAACCCAGCGTCTCGACGGCGGACAGGCGGCGAACGACCCCGCTGCGCCGCGCCATGCGCTGGACACCGACGGCGAGCGCAACCGTCATCGCCACAGGCAGTCCTTCCGGAATCATCCCGACCATCTGGCTGATGCCGACCATGAGGATCTCCCCAAGGGGCAAGCCACGCAGGAGCCCGATCCCGATGACGAGGGTGAACATCCCGGCGGCCGCGTAGATGATGTACCGGCCGAACTGAGAGATACGGCGTTCGAGCGGCGTCTTCTGCTCTTTTGCTCCCTCGGCGAGGGCCGCGATGTGACCAATCTCGGTCGCCAGCCCGGTGGAGACCACCACGACTCGGGCGCGTCCTGCAGTGACGTGGGTGCCTGCGTAGACCATGTTGCGGCGGTCCGCGAGCAACGTGTCCGGGGCAAGAGGCACGAGCTCCTTGCCGACGGGAGCCGACTCGCCCGTGAGCGCAGCCTCCGCAATCTGAAGCGCAGCGCCGTCGAGCAGGCGCGCATCGGCGGCGACAGCGTCGCCGGCCTCGAGGATGAGGACATCTCCTGGAACGACCTCGCGGGCCTCGACGATGAGCTCCTGACCGCCTCGCACCAGGCGCGCCTTGTGCGTCGCGAGCTTGCGGAGTCCCTCCAGCGATCGCTCTGCCCGTCCCTCTTGAAACGCCCCGATAAAGGAATTGAGCAGCACGACCGTGAAGATGACGACCGCGTCCTTCATGTGGCCTAGCGCGAGCGCGATGCCCGCAGCGACGAACAAGAGGTAGATCAGCGGGCTCTTGAACTGGCTCAAGAAGACCGAGAGCAAGGAACGACTCTTGGGCTCTCGCAGCGCGTTGGGGCCGAAGCGTTCGAGCCGCAGCCGAGCCTCCTCAGTGGAAAGCCCGGAAGTCGCGTCTGACTCCACGGTGGCGACGGCCTCCTCCGCCTGCAGCGCGTGCCAGCGTTGCTCGTTGCCGCGCGCATCTTCTGCTGCTGACGGTTCACTCAGCCGGCTCATGTGAGGCTCCTGTCGATCATTCGCGAGACCCTTCCAGCCAGAAGACAATGCGGTGAATGCGGGCTAGGACTTTCTTATGGCGCCGTTCATCTGGACGGGACGTCCTCCTGCCCATGCCCCATGGAAAGGCGCAAGCAGCGTCCGTGCCGAGAGCGAAGCAAACCGTCGGCAAGTGCTGGTTGCTCGTCGGCCGCTCC